>Ga0209086_10000446_pt1 | contig 35672 bp, 48 predicted proteins | sample M_130207_XF_Meta_FD_187312 | JGI IMG/M metagenome (GOLD analysis project Ga0209086, IMG submission 187312) | Freshwater microbial communities from Lake Montjoie, Canada to study carbon cycling - M_130207_XF_MetaG (SPAdes) (version 2) | ecosystem: Environmental > Aquatic > Freshwater > Lake... | reverse complement strand
AAATATTGAATGATTCTTTTTTATAGCAAGAATCATAGAATGTCTGATCGTAATCCCCTCCTACCGGATGTAGGGTATCTCGTGTGCATGTCAAATCCAATTATGCCCGGATTACTCCTGGTAAGCCACTCCTTGAATTCTCCGAATGAGAAGGCCGCTGAGCTCTTCTCAGCAGGTGTACCGATGCCATTTCAGATTGAGATCGCCAAGAAGGTAAAGCTGCCTCAGGAGAAGGAGAAATCCATTCACAAGCTACTGGATAAGTACAGTGAGAGGCTGTACACGAGCCGCCACTTCTTCCGTGCAGACAAGGAGCGCGTTTCCGATTTCTTTGAACTCCTTGACGGCGACTACTGGCTCGGTGAGGCGCCTGGAGCCAGTGTGATCCTCGATACAGTGGATGTCGCAGATGCCTGGCAGACACTTCAGAATAAGGTCTATATGCTTCTAAAGCAGGATAATCCGAAGGAGAATGCGATGAAGCTTGGCCAGACAAAGATGAAGGTTGCGAACTTCATTAAGGCCAAGTACGGAGTGGCGTTCGTACCTAGCCTAGAACACGTGCGCGAGGCTCTTGCAGATACAGCCGTTCAGACTAATCTAGTTCCTGTATAAAAATTAAAGTTTCAAATACTCTCCATACACTTTCATAGCCGCCTTCATACCAGGAGTTTGAAACTTGTGGTATTTAGCTCGATAATACATTGTTTGTGCAACTTGCCGAGCTTTTTTCCGAGTTGCGCGTTTTAATCTTTTTAGAGTGTTCCTGGCTTTTTTTGCAGTTCCGTATCCAGCCTTGAACATTGGTTTCGTTTTAGCGTCATTAAAGACAGCCATCTACTAAAAAATGTTTTTTAATTTATGCCTTGGGCTCCTTCTTCTTACGCGGTTTAGGAGGAGGAATCGGCAGACCCTTCTCCTTCAACTCAGCCTCCTTGATTGCCTTGCGCTGGCGGCACCACTTCCAGAAATCCTGAGAGCCATACTCTGGCATTGGGCCTAGCACGGGCTTCTTTGGCTTGGCATCTTCTTCAGCCTCCTTTATGATCGCCTGCTTTTCTGCCTCCAACATCTCAATGGCGAACTTGATCTCGGCCTGGGGAACTGGCTCATCCCGATCAGCGAACCATTCGCGAACGAGATCAATTGCCTCCCACGAGCTCGTGTAGCGTTCGACATTTTCTCCAGGATAGACTGGAAGTTCCAGAAGCTTTGACTTTAGCTTGAGTGTGCGTTTTGCTGAAGGGGCTACGCTACAGACTGCCTCGAGAGACTTTTCTGCTTGTGCAGAAGCAGACTGAGGAAAGGCCTCAGCAATCGGTATTGGTTCTGTTGCAGTCTTCTTCAGCTTCAGAACACGCTTTGCTTTGGGCTTGGACTCTTCTGCTGGCGCTGGCACTGGTGCAGGTTCTGCTTCTAAGGCAGGCGTTTTCTTAAGTTTAAGAACACGCTTGGCTTTTTCTTTTGGCTTGTCTTGGTCAGCCATTTTGGGTACCTATTAGTACTAGGGTTTTTACTTCAATTTTTGTTTGTTTGCAGCAGATAAAGGAGAGTTTTCAATATGTTTAACAATACTTCTAATAAGATCTTTTTCAGAGGATGTTGGTCTAGCACCAGGAAATGAAGTTATAGGAGCAGATTGAATTTCTGCTCCTCCTTTTTGTCTTCTAGTTGAACGTCTTCTATGACTACGAGTTCGCTTACGTTTTCCTCCTTTTATTTCACCTGCTAATGATGATATCGTTTTATTCCACTCCATAAATAAATCAAATCCATCGGGAATTTTTAAATCAGTAGGAAGAACAACAAACACTTTATGATTTTCATCTTTTGAATGACTAAAAATAAAGCGATTGTAAGGACAAAGTAATATTTCCTGCTCATATGGTATGCTGCCCATAGGTGGTAAAAATGCATATCTACACGCAGGGTGAACGTAATATACGTACATTCTATCAGGATGATCATTTCCCTTTTTTTTATTATATTCTCTTCCACCTGCTGCAAATACTTCTCCAATCCAATGATCAAGTGATGTCGAGGTAAATGAAAGAAAATAATGAAATGTATCTTTATTTTCAGGTAAATACCAGCCTGCTGTTCCTCTATAGGTTATAAACGGTGTATTCGTTGGAATCGGGGGTATTCTTTGAATTAAATTATATAAATTTATAAATATATACCACTGAAGTTTTTGTGCATATAGATCATCATGTGTATCTTTTAATTCTGGAAAGTAACTCTGAAGAACATTCGAAATTTTAATTAATCTAACATACTTGTAGTTAGGATCTTTTGCTATTATACCATAGGAAGCATTACCAGTACGAAGAAATGTGTTTAATACACCATCTCCGTATAATGAATAATAACTAATAAGTAATTTTTCAAATTCACTCATAGGAGGTATCCCCATAGAAATAAAGATCTTTAAAGTGTCGTTATCATTAGGCATAGTATCACCATCGATGGCTATATCACCTACCTGATGTTCTGCGTCACGATCTTCAATTGTAGTACTTACTACTAAACCTCCCTCACGTGTTAAGGCAAATTTCTCAGCAGCCACAATGTTAGCATCCGATGCCATATTTATAAAGGTTAAGATAATTAATTAGGAAGATTTCTCTTTTATCAGATTTCAAGCACAATACAATCTCGGTAAAACTCCTGCAGTCTTTTAATCTGCAGAGTAGTATAAAGACAACAATGGAATCTCTCCTTCAAAGTATCCGGATGCTCGAAAACTTACTCAAGGAAAAACTATCAGCACGTGAAGCCAAAGAAATTTACGCTGAATTGCTAATGCTACAGGCTGAACTAAAAAAAGAGTTTGTGTTAACCACTCGGTTAGACACCAGGCCTCTGAATAAAGTATTTCAGTAGTTGCTGTGTGAGACCTTTGAACTCCCCAACCATTTATATCCTATCCAGCTAAGGAAGGATATAAATTGTTGTCTCCTATGCCGGCAAGATCATTACTTGTTGCTGTATGGTGCCTTTTGAAAGCAGGCGCCTTGTTTCAGAGAACCCTATGGAATAGTATTCGTAGTTGCTGTGTGTTCTCTTTGCTACACTTGATAGACTCAACAGAACATATATGTCTGCAGCCATATACCTTCTATTGATGTCTAGTGGACAACTTATCATTAGGTTATTACCTTCAAAGTATCCTATACAGAGGACCTGATTGTTATATCAGTTGCTGTGAGCCCTCTTTGTTCCCCGCCTGGGCACTAACAATACTGGCCGGCGGCCATTCAATTTTTGTAGAGTATTTGACAATTTTTTTTATCTTTAGTTTACCGACTCAAGAGAGGCATATCATTACCCATTGCTACACGGACACGCAGGACAACCTGATCATATCGCGCCACATCAAGCTGAGCACGCAGCATCTCCATTGGAGTCATCGGCTTGACACCATCGGGTCCCTGTGTCTGAAGCGCCTTGAACAGACTCGGCGACCATCCACTGAGCATCGCCACTCCCTCCGTGTCTGACTGTGCGTGAAAGTCGGTCGAGGTAGAAGCAATGTTCCAGATGACGATGCGCGGCATCGTGAGGCCCTGGCCCTCTCCCCACATATCCTCACCTGCACGCTTGAAGGCCTCACGGATCATCTCCACGTGAGTCTGCCACGCAGATGTCTTGACGACGTTGCGGTAGCCATTGCCCGTGTAGACGGACTGGTGATCAGAGCCGCAGGCCTGGTCCCAGTTCATATCCGTCAGAACGATGAGGTTCTCAGGCTCCTGGCCAGGGCGGCAGCGCTTGGCCTTGAGCTGGCTGAGCACAAGATCCATCGCCTTCTGAAAGTCCGTGCTCACACCCTGGCCGAGGTGGCTGATATGCTTGAGACGCTCAAAGAGATCATCCTCGGGATGCATTGTGTGCATCGTCGGCTCAGAGTCAAAGGTCAGGAAAGTGTTCTGAAACTCCTCTGTGGTCACCTCAGCGATGAGTAGACCAAGAGCCATTGAGACCCAGTAAGGTGTGCCGCTCATCGAGCCGCTGAAGTCGCACATTGCGATGCTGCGACCTAGACCGCCAGCCGCCTTGGCATCAGCTACCATCTGGCGCCAGACAGCCTGAAGAGCATTGCGCTCATCTACAGCAGTCTCATCAAGGCTTACCGCCTTCTTGACGACCTCGTGCGGAAAGACTGTCTTTGAGCCGTTGACCTTCGCACCTCCCTCGCCAGTCGCCGCCTTGTTGAAGTGCTCCTGGAAGTGCTGACGGCAGGCCATACGGTCCGGATCCTCAGGATGCCGCAGAGGATGACCATAAGGAGGCTGCTCACCCTTCTTCGTCGTACCGACCTCATTGAGGAACGCCTTCATATGCTTCTGAAGGCAGCGGCCAGCAACCTTGCTGGGCTCGATGGCCTCCCAGTTGCCGCCAGACATTGCAATCTCTGTAGTCTGAATGCGCCTGTTGAGAGATGCAACTGCCTTGCGATACAGACGCATCTGCATACTGTACTGCATAGGACCGGTAAGGTCAGGAAACAGGCGAGCTGCGAGAAGACCCGCAAGGTACTTGTTGCGGTTCTCACGAGGCATCCACTTGGCCATCAACGAGATGGGCTTGTGCTGAAGTGCAGATACCTGGTCCTTTAGCCACTGGGCCTTGACAATCTGCACGATGCGCTCGCGCATCTCAGACTCTGAGAGGTAGGGCAGCGAGGGGACAACCGCCTCGATGAACAGATCACGCCAGGAGCCGTACTCAGGAACGAGATCCAGGAGATCCATTGCGATCTTGCAGGTCTTGGGATTAGAAAGCAGGGCGTCGTAGAAGAGACGAAAGACCTCCCGCTCACCCTTGCCGCCACGCACGTCCCGCGTCTGAAAGGCGAGCACGAAGAGGTCCTCTAGCTGAGAAGAGTCGTTCTTGGCGATGATCGCGTTGATCAGCGGCTTGATCGTCTGAGAAGAAACACCGCGAGTCAGGAGTGCCGACAGAGCGACACGCTCGTCCTGAACGCCAGCCGCGGTGTAGACATCCGAGCCCTTCACGCCGATCGCAGTCGTCGCAGTCATCATCTTAGGATCAGAGGATGACATTTCGATCTTTTGTATTTACACTTTCAATAACAATAATATTCAATTTTTACTAACTCTACAGGTAAATTTGACTCAACTCTGCAGAGTCAGTAGGTACCCAATGGTAGATGTTGTTCCGCGACTCAATTATATCGGATCCAAATACCAACTTCTCGGTTGGCTGAAGGAATCTATGCTGGAGACAACTGGATGGCCTAGCCTTGAAGGAAAGTGTATCGGCGACTTGTTTGCAGGAACAGGTATTGTATCCTACTTTCTGCGATTAGAAGGAGCTGCAGTGCAGTCAAACGACGTAGAGAGATATAGCGCAGTGCTCGCTGAAGCCTTCAGTCATCGTATCTATACCAGCGAAGTCAAGCGAACACTTGAGCTTCTGAATACTGAAGTTGCTGAAGGTAAGCACTTGGATACGGCTGGGTTCATAACAAAGAATTACTGCCCTCTGCCGCCCTGCGAACGCAAGTTCTTTACAGTAGACAATGGGCGCAGAATTGATTATTGTCGAAAGCGGCTAGAAGAACTAAATCTCGGATTAAATACGTATACAATGGTTCTTGCGTCTTTACTCCTTGCAGCCGATGCAGTCAGTAATGTTCCTGCAGTCTATGGCTGCTTTCTGAAGAACTTCAAAGCCAAGGCGACCAAGCCGCTCATTCTCAAGACAGTTCATACGTGCACTAAACAGAATGGCTACTGTTTCCCAACAACAGAAACAACTGTTCTCGATCCAGCACTTTTGGCTCAAACTGAAGACTGTGATGCGGTCTATCTCGATCCACCGTACAATGAGCGACAGTATTCAAAGAATTACTTTCCTTTGAATATGATCAGACTATCACCTGCAGAACAGGAGACACAGGTGCTACGCGATGGAGTAACGGGAATCCCTGAAACCTGTTTTATGAGCCCCTTCTGCCAAAAGAAGGAAGTCGAGGGTGCCTTTAGGAAGTGTTTTGCCGGCTTTCGCTGCAAGTACATCTTTGTATCGTACAATAGCGAGAGTCTTCTTAGCAAGGAAAAAATGTTGACTTTGATGAGGGAATTTGGAACTGCGACTGTCGTTGAACGAGACTACAAGAGATTCAAGTCCTATGAATACAATGAAGATAAAGAGATCAAGGAATACTTATTCTGTCTTACAAAGTCCGAATCTCAAAGTGATCCTTGAAGTGATCCAGTAGATTCTTGAACTGCCAACGAAACTTGAAGCAGTTGCGGTTCTTATGATTCTGGAACTCACCGAGTGTAATTAGGCTACCGTTATTGCTCAGATAGAGACTTGTGGACTCATTCCAGGCCTTGCCCTTCTCAAGATGCGAGAACTTTAGAGACTGTGCAGTCCAGTCGATAGGCTTAGTCTGCTTGATGAGCTGCAACAGATTTGCTGGCTCATTGTAGTAGAGCGTCTGGCAGTGAAATGTACTGTGCATAAAGGTGTCTAGAACTCGAGATGTCTCAGCAACGACAAATGCCTTGATCGCCTCAGAATCAGTCTGTGCTGCGACTGGCAAGCCAAACTTTTCGCAGAAGGTCTTTTTCGTTCCTTGACCGCCTTGCGGACACACCATCCATCCTGTCTTGTTTGTCTTGACACTCAACTTCTTTGTTATATCAGTCGAATGGCTGAAGTCATAAAGATCGTCAGTTCGGCCGGTATGCTGAAAGCCCTGAATCTCTGCAGTAATGGCTACAAAACGCTTCTTTAATGTCTCAGCCTTTTCAAGAGAATACTTGTAGTTGCCCTGAAACTCGCAACCAGCGACCAAACAGACCGCTTTTTCGCAGATTTTTCCTAGATCTTCCGTAATTATCCGCGCCTTCGTTGCTGCAGGAACAAGGAGTGTAGCCATCTTTTTTTCTAGTGTGTACCTTACTGACTGGAACCAGTTGGGTCAATTTTAGTTTCACTTTTAGTACAGAGAATAGGATGTCCTTGATTGTGCCAATCAGACAAATCACGATTCAGATTAAAGTGTCTTAGACTCTCGAGTGGAATCCATCGTCCTTGACGGTGCTCACTTGTATTGACTCGTATCAATGGAGTCTGAATTGCATTTGCTGTCCAGTAAGGCCGCCGACCCCAGATTTGGGGAGCTTCAGAACACATTTCATAGTCGACGTGTTCAAGGTATCCTGTTTCCTCTTCAACTTCACGCACTGCCGTATGCCTCCACGTCAGATCAGATGGTTCACGGTGCCCTTTAGGGAACCCCCAGTTTCCTGAGAGTAAATTCTGGACGAGAAGTACTCGATTTTCGTGTAGGATCACAACACCTGCGCCTCTGAATAAACCATTCGTTAGTAGAGGAAGTGTGCTAACACAAACAAGAAAAAGAGACTTCAACATCTGCTAGAGTCAGATAAAAATACGTTTAGACTAGTGATAGAGTCGAATGTATTTTTTTATTTACTTTCTCAGACCAAAGCATCCTACACTAGCCGTCTGGACCTGCTCCATTGCCCAAAGAGCCATTAGTGCAGCCTTCTGTTCCGTTGGAGGAAGCTGCTTGACTAAGTAATTGCTTAGACTAAGTGTAAGATCGTGATATAACTTGGTCATCTCAGCCTTGTTCTCGGGTTTATTCTTGAGCTTATCCGTTATTAGCTTGAGAAGCTCCTTCAGATCATCAGCAAGTTCTGGGTCAGCAACCACTGCTGCAACTGCGGCGTTCGCAGTGGCAATCGCCTCCTTGACTTCAGGAGGAGCTATAGAAGCAATCGCTGCGGGTGCTTGATCAATCGCAGAGTTCACCACATTTGCAACCGAAGCAGGAACAATTGCAGCTACCGCGGCATCCACAGCAGTATCCGCAGCAGCAACGACAGTCTCAGCTGAAGGAGGCTCAGCAGGTACTACAGTAGGAACTGACGCAGAATCGGACAATGCAGAATCGGATAAGGCCGAATCAGATGACATTCTACCGTAGGAATATATTTTGTCTAAACCTTATAGTCAATATATATTTTTGCAATATCACTATATCCAGCTCTTTGCAACGCAACACGGAAATTAGGAATAGTAAAAGTATGGGTCTGTTGTAATACTTTCCAACATTGATCTGCAATTAAAAAAGAACCTGGTACTGCAGTGCTCAATTTATTATATGTATCTTCTAAAGGATGTTGTTCTTTGGAATAACGGCATTTAAGAACTGAACTCCACAATTCAATCAATTTAGGCTTGAAACTATCTTTAATAAGATAACACGATGTAGTTTGTAGATCATAGGATCTATATAAATAACTAGAATAATATTCTTGGTTTCGACTTAAATTACCTAAGCATAAAATATCGGCATCAGAGTGTATAAATTCGTTAATAAAAAAATCTAGAGTTGGTCGCTCTTCAATAAATTGAATATCATCTTCACATATAAAAGTAATATTATTGCTCATTGACTCTGTAGAAGTAAATGATAGAAGTGCTAGATGAGATTCTAAACATCCTGTTGCACCATCTTCATGTTCAATCGCTGAAAAACGGGTTGCCTGAAATCCAAGACGCTCAAATTCTTTTTCTATGAGTTCTTTACGATCAATTCGTTTATCTAAATTGATATAATAGGGCCCGTAAATCATTGCATCCTATATAGTTTAGCCCATTTAGATGCTTCTTGCATAGCGAAGTTCACCAACCGCTCTCCAGAGTTGGCACGCCTTGATTACTTTTGCATTGTAGGACTTATCTGTATACAATGAGCTAGTATTACACTCCTGCATCATACTCGTATAGCAATTTGCAGTAGACTCAAAGATAAACTTAATCTCTTCAGGGCTAAAATGGCGGAGACGATTCAGAGAAATTCGGTAGAGATAGTTCTTGAAGTGCTCGTCATCGTCATCGTGGCTGTGGCCACCTCCTGCACCCCCTCCTGTAAAGAATCCAGGCTTCAGACACTCGGTTAAAGTGGGGCATTTTTCTGATCTGTGGTCGCGTTCACCGCATACTTGACATTGAGCGTACTGCATTCTACTTGTGCACTAGTACTTGAAGTAAAAGGCTTCAAATTTTGTTTTTAGCCTAGGTTAAAAATTGATACATCCTTTACCACGTGAATCGTATTCACTTTCCAGCTCAAATGGACTCAATGGTGTTAACAACGGAAGAAGAGATTCTTGCGATTCGTCGCTTTGACCGTTGGTGCCGCAACAACGGGCTCAAGGAATTCAAGCCGCACATCGGACTTCCTACTGCCGTTTGCCTCTCGTGCAATTGCCACACCTGTTTGGAGAGAGTCTATCTGATGGAAAGGGATGAAAGGCTACAGCACAATCGCCGTGTATCCTCTATGAATCCTACAATGACAAATGATGAAGTACAGAATCAAACTGAAACGAGTCTTGTACAGGCTGATCAGATGTTTCAGTTTCTAGAAGTGGTTGAGCCAATTCAGGGAGTCGAGTCCTATACGATGTGGTTTGCACTTCAGAACTTTCATCATACCCAAGCAACTACCTTTCAGAAGCGACTTGTTGTAAAGGCTCTGGCACTCATTGTAGCCAAGCAGGATGAGCTTCGTTTGAAGGCTGATGTAAAAAGAATGGCTGATGAAATCACAAATTATTCTGGAGAAATGCTTGGAAATGCGATGGGCGAGACAAGGAACGGACTTATAGAGTATCTGAATTACGCATACATTAATGCTAATAAGAAACTAAGGAACTAATGCGGTCCTTCAACTCATTAATCTCATTCAGAAACTCAATTGGAGGATTCTTAATGGAAGGATGATTCATAATTTTTTCAGCGATTTCCGATGTTAACATAGGAAGAACAATCTCCTCACCCTCTCGAGCAACCTCATTCTGAAGTGCAACAAATCGTAGAAAGGCCAGAAGAACACGAGGGTGTCGCAAAATGGCTACACGAGGAAGAATTGGCGTGTAAAAGGACCAAGTATCATTCAGCTCTAGATCACCGTCGACTTCCCGAAAGATAGGCTCGAAGCTCGGCTTATGTGTAGATTCGTACGACATACTCGAAGTTGAACGATACAGTGGAATTGGAGATCCAGGACGTTCATCCTCTTCAGGTAATTCGAATGGTGATGCTCGGTTAATCCTTTCAATCATTGAAAAGTCTGCGTTCTCCATTTTAATGCCTTTTCTACGAAAACGCAAGTATTCATTTTTTTTGGGTCTAAGCAAGTCTCTTATTTCTAAGTAGAATGTACGCCATTGCAACTCTTGCAAATGAACACGCTCTTGAAGATCTACAACTTCTATTATTTACTCTAGATCTCTGGAACAACCCAGCTCCACCCGTCTATATCTTTACTGACACGGAGACAAAACCAAAGATTGATGCGATGCCTTATAAGGGAAAAAAGACAAGTAAGATTGCACTCGATCCCTATACTGGTCTGAATCGGTCTGTAATGGAAAGGACTCCTGGAACCAAGTTTTCAACCCTCTTTGCAGATTTCTGTTCCGAGAAACCTGTATTGATGAAGTGGGTGCTTGAATCTGAGAGTGCAGTATTGTTCTGCGATGCAGATATTTGCCATCTGGGTCCTTTACCTTTGATCGATGAACGTGTCCATCTAGCGGTCAGCCCGCATCTAATTCGCAAATCTGATACAGATCGCTTCGGTCTCTATAATGCAGGATATCTGTATCTGAAGAATCAGGCCACTGCAGATCAATGGCTTCTGTTGTGCAAAACAAGTCGCTTTTTTGAACAGGGTTGTTTGGAGGATCTGGTATCGTGGTCAAATATAAAGTATGGTGTTGGCTCAGTTGAGCAGTTTCCAGAGACAGTAAATTACGGATGGTGGCGACTCTGGCAAGGTGAATGTAATCCAGAAACACTAATGAAAAAGTGGAGGATTCTGCGTAAGGAAAATGGATGCGGGCTTGTTATCGGCGACAAGCCTCTTCAGAGCATTCACACTCACTGGTCTGAGCAGCGAGATATGGCGACTGCGCAGTTTAATTTCTGGATTCTGAAGCAACTACAGGCACTCTCATCCGTAAAAAAGACAAGACACTTAACTACATTTTTGGAGACCCAGCATCCGCATCTGAAGAAAATTCAATAATTGTATTAAGATACTACATTTTTTTATATCTTTATAGTATAATGAGTACTAAATATCTTTGTTTGATTTGTTATAAACCAAATAATATATGGATTAATTTCTTATCAAAATTTACAAACTATACTCTTTGCATACTGATTGATGACAATAGTATAGATTATAAAGAACAATACTCTAAATTTAGTCAACTTACTATACTACAAATTAATAATGAAGAATCTAAGAGGAATGGGTTTATAGCTACCGATTTTAAAGAAAATGGAGAAGGTTGGTCTAAGGCATTATACTATTTTTCAAGTATTTGTAAAGATTTGAATTATGTTTGGTTTATTGAAGACGATGTATTCTTAAATGATGAATCTACACTTCTCAATATTGATTCTCAGTATACTGATATTGATTTACTAACTAGCACTGTTAGTGAAAATATAGAGGGAAAGAAAGATGATTGGCATTGGTCTTGGATTGATATCAAATTACCACCACCCTATTATAATGCAATGTGTTGTGCTTCAAGAATGTCCAGTTCTGTATTATCAAAAATTAAAGAGTATGCAAACAAACACAACACATTATATTTTCACGAAGCATTGTCTCCAACACTATGCCATTTTTATAAATATTCATATAAATGTCCCAGAGAACTAGTCAATATAATCTGGAGACGAACGTATGAAGATAAAGATATTGATGAACATAATCTATATCATCCAGTAAAAGATATCACGAAGCACATATATTATAGAGATATGCTAAAAAATAAATAATTGTTGCGTAGATTGTAAAGAGTTAGTTAATGAGAAGGGCAAATTGGGCAATGAGTCTGGATCAAATTATGAATGCAAACACCTGAACTCACTTTCGTATTCCGAAGAACCTTTTCGAGATGAGCAAGAACCTCAGGTCGATTTGCCAGACGGCGTGCTTCAATCTCAAACCACATAATCCGATTCCAGTTCTTAAGAGCATTTGATCTCAATGCAGACTCAGCTGTACTGAGACTAACTGCTGAATTGAAGATGAGTACCTTGAGGTCAGTATTAACAGCGGCGGCGGCAGGACCAGACCACGGAATACCCTCAACGAGCCAGTGTCGTACTGACTCTTGCTCCTTCTGAATTTGCTCTCGTGTCTTAGCTGCAGGAAGGCCACAACTAGCTGCAAAGTAGAGTGGCTCGTAATGAGATGTCAAGATCTCCTCAGCCCTTTCCATATCAAGAGATAAGCGCACAGTCATTTCGTATGCCTCTGGTAGAGTCCACTGCCACTCCTTGAAGACAAGGTCCTTACTGATATCCGCATTGTAATCAGTCAACGTGGAGTATACTTTCTTGAGCTGAGCAAGACATTCCTCTTGCGACTTTCCGTGGTTGGACGTTGCAAAGAACTCATAGGACGTTTTCATTTGTTCCTTTTGTCTATAGTGAAAAATAGATTGGTGTAGAGGTCAATTTTTGTTCATTTATTGCGAAGAGACAGAATTATGCCGAAGCCTTGAAGGGTGATTCATTTCAGGGGTAATCTGTCCCTCATCCTCTTCATCCGAGTCTAGCTCAGTATCAGAGTCTTCAAACAGCGGCTCAAACAGAAGGCGAAACTGGATACGCAAGAAGACATTAGGGTCAACGCGCCACTCGCAGATCAGACAGCGACCGAGATGCCAGTACGAGAGATCACACGTCGGACACGAGTTAGCGTAGTCATAGTCTTCCATGATACTTGCAAGAGAATTCGCCATTCTTACTGTATACTTGTATAATGACTAGACCTAGCTCAATTTTTGCTGATTAAGCAGACGTACCTATAAAAATTGACCATGTATAACTAGATACAAGACTACACAGAATGGCAACTGACAAAGGAAAGAAGCAAAAGGGCCAGTTCTATACTGGTAACGCTGCCTACATTCTTGATGGGCTCTATGCACCCTCTTCTGCAACCAAACGAATTGTAGAGCCGTTCGCCGGTAAAGGTGATCTTCTTGATTGGCTAGCGACGAAAGGCAATACGCTTCCCGTAGAAGCTTATGATATTGATCCAAAGAAGGAAGGCATTCTGCAGCGAGATACCTTGCTAAATCCGCCGAACTATAAGGACGCCTGGATTCTGACAAATCCTCCGTATCTAGCTCGAAATAAGTGCGACAAGAAGGAAATGTTTGATCTGTATGATACCAATGATCTGTACAAGTGCTTTCTAACCTCCTTGACGAAGCAGGAATCCGCTGCAGGTGGTATCTTGATCATTCCTTCAGGCTTCTTTCTGTCGCCGCGAGATCTAGATGTTCGTTGCCGCAATGACTTTCTGTCAAAGTATAAGCTTCTTCGAGTCCGATACTTTGAAGAGACTGTCTTTCCTGACACAACAACAACGGTGGTTGCCTTTACCTTTGAGAGATCACCGACCCCTCTCAAGGAGCAAACGGTTGAGTGGGTCTCAATGCCATCCAAAGAAGTCCGTACCTTTCGACTGGCTGCAGAAAATGACTGGATTATCGGTGGTGAGATCTACAGGTTGCCTACAGCGCCAGGAGTCAAGGTTCGGCGACACGTCGAAGGCCAGACACTGAAAGAGGGTGAGCAGAGGACAGCAATGACGCTGTGTGCTCTTGATAGTGGAACAAAAGATGGACGAATTTGCCTAGAGTATAAGGAAGGTTATGTCTATCCTGCAAAGGAGTGTAGTCGTACGTATGCAACGCTCTGCATAACAGGAAAAACTCTATTGGCCGATGATCAGAAGAAGATCTGTACTGAATTTACGAATCTCCTGGAGAAAAAAAGAAGTGAGACGTGGAGTCTGTTTCTTCCTCAGTATCGTGAGTCGAAGGAGTATGCTCGGAAGCGAATTCCGTTTGAGCTTGCGTATCTAATTGTTCTTCACCTGATTAAGATACATTTGCCTTGATCCAGGCAAAGTATCCCTTCAGATCTCCGACATAGACGTACTTTTTCACTGCAGCGTACTCGGGCAGCGAGAGGAGGTAGGCAAACATCTTCATCTTTGCTGCCGCCTCGTCTCCATCGAAGATGTTCGCAAAGAGATACTTGGTCTCACTTGTCTTTACTAGATAGTCGAGCTGAGCATTGACGAAGGGATAGCACTCGTCTCGCAGAGTCCTTGTCTGAGAGCCCCCTGTACCAACGACCGACTTCAGATTGACCCAGACAGTCGTAGAACCGAAGGTCTGCTTACCATCAAAATTCTCCGTGTAGTCAAAACCATCGGCATTCCTCATTGGCTGAGCAGACTCGACCATAATGTTCCTGCGCCAGTTGATGCGCATATGCGTGGTGTCGCAGGCCACGCCAGTTCCTGCAGTAATCTGCAGTCTCTGGTACTCCTCGGGCTTCTTGGAGCCACTTCCGCCAGCTACCTGACCATAGAGCTCTTGGCGCTTCTCCTTGGTGTACTCGCAGCCAGGAAGAACCGTTGAAGGACAGATAATTTCGAAGTGTGCCATCTTGTTCTTGTTTTGTGTGTACTTGAAAAAAGGTAAGTAAGTTATATCAATTTTTTTTAAAGTTCCCTTTCTCTTTTATGAGTAGCGACTCGTCAGAGCCTCGCGGAGAGCTAGATTACTAACATCTTGCGTTATGAATCGAGTTTCATCTGTAGAAGCCCAGACACTATGCGCATCCTTCCAGGATCGGCGAGTCCACTTTGCTTCGTCTGTGTTAAGAAAGAACCGATCAATTACACGACCCTTTCCAATGTACAGAATATGCTTCGGAAAGAGTGTGATAGGCGGTGTTAACTCAGACAGAACCTGTTCTAGAGTACGCACTCGGATGTCAGTATCAAAGTAGAAGCCGGGCTCTGCATTGAACCAATAAGACTCCTTTGCAATCTTGGAGAAGGCAAAGCTCGGAATCTCAGATTGATCGCAGAAGAAGGAAGTGTAGTCCATATTCAGGTACTTGGCCGATTCCTCACCTGTCGGATCATATTCGTCGCGGCAATTCGGACAATCGCACGAGACCCAGAACATACTACTCCAGCCACTACCCGTTCCGTGTGGAATGTAGCCGAGCTCCTGACGAAGAGCCGTACGCTCAGCGATTACTTCAGCAGCAGTGATCAAACGAGGCATTCTTGATGACTCACTTGACATTGTAGAGGTGCTTTGTATGCGATACTCGATTAATTTCAATTTTTTGCTTTATTAACCGCAGATTCCACCATTGCACTCTCCTGACATACATTGGTCTGGAGTCTTGCACATTGCACCTTGCGGTGCACCACCCATTTGTCCACCACTCGCTTTCTCACCCTCCATATCATCATATCCATCCATCTGACTGGATAACGTCGAGACTGCCTTGTGTGAAAAATGGTAGATGAGGGCAAAGACAAGGCCGTGAACGACCGCCATCGTCAGTAGGGTTCCCTTAGGAGGAAGCGACAGAACCACGCCAGGGGTCAGCAAAACAAAAAGAATTACGGTAAATGCAATCATCAGCAGCTTCATTTTTGTGTTTCTAATTAGGATCTTGTTTTTTTGGTTTACTCGTCCTCACAGCCGTAGCGCTGTTGCCAGCAAGCAGAGCAATACCCTGCTGCACCAGGCCTACAGGAGCCGCCGCAACCTGGGCAGTCAAGCTCCTCAACAGGCGGAAGTGCTCCTTTTGCCGCACACGGTGGGCAGCAGGTGCGATCGTCGGAGGAGCAAATGAGGTCAAAGAAGTAGCTGCAGTGCTGGCACCTACCAGACCGCTCACGCCAGTCCTCAGGAGGAGGAGGGCCATAGAACTCCTCTTCGCAGGTGGCGCACAGTGGCTCATTACCGCGATAGGCGGGGAAGTGGCCGTCCTGAGGAATGTAGCCGCAGTCAGCGCAGGACTTGACTTGCTTCTTCGGCCTGTAGGATGGGCAGAGAGGATCATCGTGATCGTCGCAGACGCGGTAGCCGAGATCGTAGTCGAACTCGCCGCTGCACGTGTGCTCGTTCGCTACAGCGTAGCCTTCCGCGCATGACTCGCCGCAGAAGGCGTGCATCGAAGAGTAGAGCGCATCACTGTCAATGCCGCAGTTGATGCGCTCGTGGCAGTGGTCGCAGCGCGTGGGGTTGTGCAGCTCGCGGAGATATTCGATCTCCGCTTCAAAGCAGCCATCGCAGCGACCACCGAAGACGTGCGCATTCTCTGAGCAGGTGTCCTCGATGCAGAAGAAGGTGTGCTTAGTAGCGGAAGCCATCTTGTTTTGGTTCTTCAAAAGATTATCTATCTTGGGAAGGTACTTATGAGATCATTGTTGAGTTGGTTCAATTTTATTTACAGAACTGGGCGTCTCAAATTTTGAGATCCACAAAAAAATGTCTTTTGTTTTGTCTTTTATTTTTTGTGAATCCCTTTTTGTCTTTTTTTCTTTCATCTACGCAAAGCCGAACGGAACCTCAGCCTCCTCAGCCTCGTCCTCAGGATTGTTGATCTGAGGGGCGCGGATATTGTGGCCGCCGCACGTGCCGCAGAACCCGTCCGTCAGGTGGGAGCAGACGCACGTGCACGGAGGCTTTGCCGGCTCCACGCCGTTCGCGTAGAAGCGCGCGATGACCTGGTAGACGCGTACCACATGCGGAACGGCTGGGCGGCCATGCACGTTAGCGGGCCGCACGTGGCACTTGAAGAAGCCTGGCGCGAGGCAGTTCGCTACTCGCTGGAGAACGTCCGTCTTCTCAAGAACCTCACCCACTGTAATGCCGTCTCCGTCAGCCTCCTCCCACTCTGCTGCTGAGTAGGTGCAGAGGACGACTGTGTGGCCGGAGTCGCTGTGAGACATTGCGATTGCGGCCTCAAGAGCTGGAAGAAAGCGGTCCTTTGCATCTCTTAGGATGTCCCGCCTGACCGACCAGCGGCGGCGATCAAGGAGCTTCTGGTGGAGAACGATGCCACGCTGGACGACCAGGGCGCGGAGGGCGGAAACGTTGTCGGCGAACATCTTATGCGATCAAGAGAGGATTGCGGGAAGGTGGTACAGATATGTGTTGCTAAAACAATTCAATTTTTTTATAAAAAAACAGATTTGTTTTGGTATCAAGAGTAAAGATCATCCTCAACGGAATCTGCCGCTACGACGCGGACCGGGCTGCTCATACTCAGGCTCAGGATCAGGAACTGTTCCTGATCCGTAACACGTGCCGCATGTCACAAAATTCCTGAGCACCCGAGCACCTCTGCAAACTAGGCAATTTTGCCACTGGTCTACATAATTTCCACGGTAATCCATTACCTCTTCCATATGTCCTCCCGTACCGTCGCAGCCAGAACATGTTATAGTTTCCCAATACCCTCCGCTGCCTCCACATGTTGGGCATACCGCCCCTCCACGATGAACGCGGCGTTTTCTGGCCGTCTTATTAGATCTTTTTTGCGACTTTCTGCTCTTTCTACGGATTACCATTTATATAATATACTTCGTTTTATTTTTTGAGACAGTAGAAGATAAAGGTTTTCTCATAAGGCGTTGGATCCTCCGCATCAGGCTTCGCCTTCTTCTTGCTGCACTTCTCGATCTTACAGATGAGATCGACCTGCTTCAGACGCCACTCCTTGATGATTCGGGTTAGCTTGTGGCTGATCCGAAAGCGGCTTCTGAGTGCCTTCTTTCGTTCAAAGTAGACTTTAGAATCGCAGACTAGAGCGGCATCATCGACTTCCACGGTAGGACGGGGAGTTTGCTTGTCTGCAAGACAGGTCATCTTTGCAGGGGTACCGATACCAGTGAAAATGAGAGGGTCAATTTTATTACAGTAAAAAATCTCTTTTGTTTTTGTTTTTGTCTTTTTTATTTTTGTCTTTTTTGTTTTTATTTTGTGTTTAGAAGATCTCGGGCTCCTCCACATCCAGATCGATTGAGCCATCCTCCTGCAGAGCGCCGGCCCAGTCGCCGCGGAGACCCTTCTTGGACTCCCAGAGGTCGCCTGTGGCCCACGTGGTCTTGCCGTCGTCGCTGAGGTAGCCAGGGCGCAGATAGGACTTACCACCGAGCTTGAAGGGAAGCAGATCAGGCGACTCCTCCTCCTCCTCTGAGATACCCTGAGACGCTACAGATGCAGGCGAAGCAGGAACAGCGGGGGCAGCAGCCATCTTGGCTGTAAGCTCTGCAGAGGCAGCCTCTGCAGCCTTCTTGGCCTTTGTGGCTGCACGCTTCAGAGCGGCTGCAGCCTTAGTCTCCTCAGACTGCGGCTTACGAACCTTGCCCTCCTGAGGGACCTTACCCTCCTGAGGGGCCTTTGTCGCAGGCTCTGAGGCAGCAGCAGGCGAGTCCGCAGAGGCAACAGAAGCGGCTGCAGAGACAGGAGCTGAGTGCTCCTCCTTCCACTTGGCCTCGAAGGCAGCATACTCGTCCTCGTGGTCCTTACGCCACTGAGTGCAGAAGAGAGGCGCGATACCTTGCTTGGTGGCCGAAGAGGCCTTGAAGGACTCGTACTCCGCAGCGTGAGCCTTGGGGCAGTGAGCCGTCCAGCCAGCCCAGGCTCCTGCCTTACGCGGTGCCGAGGGCTTGTCCTTCTTGTCCTTCTTCATCCGCTTCTGCACCTCAGCAACTGCGGCCGAAGGAGCTGCATTTGCTGAGATGCCGCGGCTAGCAAGCTCCTTGGACAGGAGCTGCTGGATAGCGAGAAGCTGGTCGACAGAGATCGAAGACATTTTTCGAGAGAACAAAGTACAGAGTGTATTTGGTTCTGGGGGTACTTACTAGCTGGGCGTCCATCGGATTCAATTTTTTTCAGACGTTGAATGGCCTCCTTCAGGACCTCCTTCTCCTTTGCAAGACCAGTAAAAAAATTTTTTATTTTGTTTTCTGGTTTTTTCTGTTTTTTCTTTTGTTTTGTATTTGTTGTGCTAGCGCTTAGAAGCGCCAGGAGCCACCGCCACCACCTCCTGCTGCCACGTTGCTGCGATCCTGACCAGAGGACGGGCGACCCTGGCCAGAGGACGGACGGCCCTGACCAGAGGACGGGCGGCTCTGGTGGCCCTGCTGGCGCCCGCCCCTCTGCGGCTGGCGCTGCCCCTCGGCCTCCTGCTGGATCTCCTTGCGGCGCGCCTCAGACGGCTGAGGGACCGGCTGGCCCTTGAGGTAGAAGGCCTGCGCGTCGCGGTCGTAGCAGAGGCGATTAGCCATAGCATCTGCCCACTGAGGCTGATCTGGGTGGACGTAGATGCACGGCTCACCCTTCTCGTGCATCCAGCAGCCGCGCGCCTCCTTACCCTCCAGAAAGAGAGTTTCGTAGCGGCAGCACCGAGGCACGCGGAACTTCATCTCGCCACTCTTGTCCGTCCAGCGCTCCGTCTTCTTGGCGACAGAGTAGTCGATGACGCCCTCGACCATCTTATGGTCCTGAGCGATGCGAGCAGCGGCACGAGCGGCCTTCTGCTCAGGCGTCTCCTTGGCGATCTCGGCATCCTCCCAGGCGAGGAGGATATCACCCCAGAGCGAGCCGTTCTGAGCCGCCAGGTGCAGCTCGAGCGTCTGTCCGTAGAGCATCGGGTGCTCCGAACAGTTGCCACTGCACTGGTGCGCGCTGTGCGAGTCGCCAGACTCAGGAACAACCCAGTTGCCGCAGGAGCATTCCCAGACGAGCCGGTCTCCGCGATAGTCCACAGCGTGTGCTGGGTCCGTTCCGCAGTGGCAGGAGGCGGGGCCGTGGTCAAGGTCAAAGTCAGACGAGCGCTTCCAGAGGAAGTAGTTCGAAGTGCAAGACATCTTGTGTTCGCTTTTGCGAGGTTCCAGAGGTTCAATAGACGAGAAGTCTATTGTTGTCTGGGTACCAGTAAGATGATAATGGAGGCATTCAATTTTTGTTGAGATAAACTTGGTCCTGCGCTCCTCATCAGAAAAAATAAGAAGGATTTTTTTTGTCTTTTAGTATGGTTTGCTTTACTTCATCTTGTAGTATCGTTTGCTTTACTTCGTCTTGTAGTGCTGAGACCAAGCCTCTGCGGCCTCCTGAATGGTCTGAAGACGATCTAGCTCCTCATCCAGAGTGGCCATCTCATCGTGAGTGCAAGAAGCATACTCCATCTCATACCAGGCAATCTTAGCCTCCAGGAAGGCTGCTGCCCTAGCAAGGAGGACGGCGCGATTGGAATAGTCCAAGACAATCTCCTTCGTATTCATCTGACGCCGCAGCTCGCGCAGGAGGAATCTGTCGTCCTGCTTGGTCCAGCGGTCGAACTGCATTATCTTGAGCTCGTGGAAGAGTACGGGCCAAAGGGTCCGTATGCTGCAAAGAGTCTTCATCTGGGGCAGTACCTGAGAAGGAGTTGCAGAAGAGGCCATCTTGTCGTAGTGAAAGAAGGTGGGGGTGCTCATCTTACTGGAATTACTTAAGTCAATTTTAGCAACGGAAAATCCGAAGGAGGCTGTAAATGATAGTTACAAAAAAAGAGGTTTTTTCTTTTTTTTGTGGTTTTGTCTTTTTTTTCTTTTGTTTTTATTTTTGTCTTTACTCGGCACGCACGTCCTCAGCGTGCTGCTGAAGTAGGGCAGCAGCCTCGGCCGCCTTCTTTGCGGCCATCGTGGCGGCGCGCTTGGCGGCCATCGCGGCCTTCTCCTCAGCCGTCATCGGCTTGCGGGGCTTGCGCGCCTTCTTGGCCTCGGCAGCTGCAGGCGCGGCTGGCTGAACCTCCTCCTCATCGAAGGGGTTGGCTGCAGGAGGAGAGGCGGGCGCGGGCGCGGGCTCTGCAGGAGCATCCTTCGGGGAAGGATGAGCCTCCTTGAAGGACAGCTCGAAGGCGGCGTACTCGTCTGAGTGCTGAGCGCGGTACTCCTTGGCGAAGAGGAGGGCAACGCCCTGCTTCTTCTCCGAGGAGGCCTTGTACAGCTCGTAGGCCTCAGAGCGGGCCTTGACGATGTGGCTGAGCCAGGCGGCAGCGACACCAGGAGCGCGAGGAGCCTTGTCAGCCTTGGGCTCCTTAGGCTCCTTTGGCTTGGCAGCCTTGACGGCCTTGGGCTCCTTAGGCTCCTTGGGTGCCGCAGGAGCCTTGGGCTCCTTGGCAGCGACAACCAGAGCCGCGGCAGAACGGCTGGCAATGGCGGCGGCGAGGACGCTCTGGAGAAGCAGGAGGTTCTCCATCGGCAGGTCAGCAAAGTTGAACGACGAGGCCATCTTTACTTTAGAGAAAGTTGAGAGAGCTGAGATCGTTAGATCGCTTGGGTCCAGAGGTTCAATAGACGATGAGTCTATTGTTGTCTGGGTACTAGTTAATCAGGGCCCAATCCAATTCAATTTTTTTCAGACGTTGAGTTGGTCTTGAGATGGGGTATCTGTAGATTCTTCCTCGACAGAAAAAAGACAAGAGAAAATTTTTGTCTTTTTTTGGTTTGCGGAGGCGCGAAGTTTGTAGGTTATTTAGTAGCCGCGGCTGAGCTGGAGGTCCATCTTGTTGAGATCGTCCTGGTCGTAGTCCTCCCAGGGGATGCGCTCCTCTTCGTCCTCGTCCTCATCATCAGGAGAGTAGTCCTCCGTGGCGGCGCGGTAGTCCTCCTCGTCCCAGGAGACAACAGGGACCTCCTCAGAGCCAGACCAGATCTGATAGTCGTTCAGAGTCTGGCGGCGGTGGATCTGCGGCCTTGCGGGCACGATGGAGCCGTCGGCGAGCTCCTTAACGCAGAGCCACTCGGAGCGGAAGCCAGCTTCGTCGTTGCGGACCTTGCAGTTGGCCTCCTCAACGTAGTCCTGGACGTCGGCCCAGGAGAAGCGGAGCGCCCAGTAGAGCCCGTCGAGTCCGAGGAGGCTCGCGTAGGGCGAATCCGGGTTCTCGAGGTGGCTCTGGAGGCTCTTGCGGTCCTCGCAGAGGCGCTCGCGGAGCTGGCAGAGCTCGTAGGGCTCGGAGGGATCCGTCTCGATATCGAGGGCAGTCGTGCAGATCAGCGTCTCGGCGAGTGCGAGGAGGCTAGAGCTGTGCGGCATTTTGTCCTGAACAAGAGATATGATCAATTGTTCGAGGGTACTAATCGGAAGGTGGCCATCCGATTCAATTTTTTTCAGACATTGAATAGGCTCTACAGAGGGCCAAATAGGCTCTAAGGAGGTCTACAGAGGATCTACAGAGGCTCTAAGGAGGTCTACAGAGGATCAAAGAGGATCAAAGAGGCCTATCCTCTGTATTCAATATGATCAGAAAAATCGAATACGGAGGATAAATGTGGCCAGAGAAATGGAATACGGAGGATCAATGTGGCAAGAGAAATTGAATACGGAGGATCAATGTGGCAAGAGAAATTGAATACGGAGGATCAATGTGGCAAGAGAAATTGAATACTGAGAATCAATGTGGCAAGAGAAATTGAATGGCCACAGAGGCTCCTCTGTAGACCTCCTTAGGGCCTCTGTAGCCCTCCTTAGGGCCTCTGTGGCCCTCCTTAGGGCCTCTGTGGCTCTCTGCCTGGGCCCATTCAATGTCCGAAAAAAATTGAAACGGATGGGCCGGTGGTTGGCCAGTACCCAGACAACAATAGGCTCTCTAGTCTATTGAACCTCTGGACCCATCGCAAGATAACGCAAAAGCTCTCACGCTCTCTCGTTCTCTCTCGAAAATGGACTCCTTCTCCCCTGAAGTTCTCCTCGCTCTGCAGGCTCTCCTCTCGAAGGAGCTCGCGTCCCGCGGTGTCTCCGCAGCCTCCGCAGCCTCCGCGCCTGCCAAGGCTCCGAAGGCTCCGAAGGTCTCTAAGGAGGCCACGGGCGAAGCCAAGGCTAAGCGCGCTCCTGGCGCCTGGGCTGCCTGGACGAAGCATGCTCCTCTGGCTCACGCTAAGGAGTACGCCGAGTTCAAGGCCTCCGCTGTGGAGAAGCAGGGCATCGCGCCGCTCTTCTGCACGAAGTGGCGCGCCGAGCACCCAGAGGAGTACGCTGCCTTCGAGCTGGCCCACAAGGCCTCTGCCTCCGCTGAGCCCTCTGTGGCTTCGCCCGCCGCCTCCGCGCCTGAGCCTGCCGCCGCCTCCGCCTCCGCGCCCTCCCCTGCAAAGGAGAAGCGCAAGTGGTCAGAGGAGGCCAAGGCGGCAGCAGCGGCCAAGCGCGCCGCGAAGAAGGCAGCAAGCTCTGTGGCCTCCGTGGTTGCGGAGGTTGCTGCTGTGGCCGCCTCCGCGCCCGCGCCTCTGCCCGCGCCTGCACCGGCCCCGCCCGCGCCCTCCGCCGCCGTCAATCCCTTTGACGACGAGGAGGATGACGCCGAGGTTGAGCTCCTCCCGTTCAAGATCGGAGGCCGCACGTACCTCCGCCCTGGCTCCTCAGTCGCCGGCAGTGCCCCGATCTGGGCCACGGGCGACCTCTGGGAGTCCAACAAGGGCCTCCGTGGGGACTGGGCCGGCGCTCTGCAGGAGGATGGCTCGATCGATATGGATGCGGAGGAGCCTGCATTCGAGTAAAAAGACAAAACCAAAGAAAAAAGATAAAAACCACAAAAAAGACAAAATTTTCTCTTGTCTTTTTTCTGTTACTCCGTGCTGATCTTACAGCTCCGTAGCCTGTCTATGCCAGAAAAAATTGAATAAGATGCCGACCTACCAGTCTGTACCCCTACAGATACACAACTCTGTAAGGAACAACAAGATGGCCTCCCAGCTCTCTGAACGCCTCAGCGCTGCGCTCGCCCCAGTCTCTCTGATGCCCGTCGGTGCTCTGGTCTGCCCTCGCGGCTCCGTTCTGGACATCGTGTACAACGAGTACCGCGATTCTCTTGAACGGCTCCTAAAGCAAATCCGCTCCTACGATGAGCGTGTGCACGGAGCTCTTCAGGTCGACCCGTTCGCCGAGTACCAGGAGCGTTGGCGCGTCTACCAGACGATTGCTATTCAGTACGCCTGTGCAGCAGAGGAGTCTCCAGAGGATGCTGACTACGCTGGTGAGCTCGCCCTCCGCAACGCAGAGATCTCCAAGAAGCGTGATCTCATCGTCCTCTACGCAGCTTCTCTGGAGAAGGACAGCCGCGCCCTCGCCCATCCTGATGAGTGGTTCGACCATCTGGACTACCTCATTGCGGCTGCTCAGAAGGAGTGGGATGAGATGGTCGAGATGCGCCGTGTCTACCCTGAGGATGAGTAAGCGCCTCCGCAAACCAAACACAAAATCAGAAAAAGACAACAATACCTCTTATTTTTTACTGACTTAGCTGAAGGAGCCTAGATACTCTTAAATAAAATTGAATCGGATGCCAGGCTATTCATCTGTACCCCTACAGACATACAACTCTGTAAGGACCTAGCGACCTCAGCTCTAAAGCTTTGCTCTAGCTCTTGCTCTAAAGCCTACCGTCTCGTCTCTCAAGATGGCCTCCAACGAGGTCCTCTACGCGGACGTGAAGGCCAAGGCCCCTCTGGACTATAAGACACGGAAGGCCCTCCTCTCGCACTGGAGCCCACGCATCGCCAAGGCTATCTGCCGCAGCGTGTACCCGGACTTCCGCGGCACCTATGAGCAGCACCTCTGGCTCCTGACGCTCAAGGCTGCGGAGTCAGCGACGGAGCCCAAGCCCACGGGCTGGACCACCTACGCGTGGGAGGCAAAGGAGAAGGGCGTCAAGTTCCTCTGGCCGTATAAGCGCATTGAGGACACACGCCTCTGCAGTCCCTCTAGCTACCTGCACTACATCGTGCGGTATGAGAGGTCTCGGGTCAATGCGCTCCTCGCCGGTGCTTACCGCTGCTCCGCGCGCCTCAACGCCAAGTACCTCACTAAGGCTCTGCGTCTCCACGAGGTCTACGCGGCGCTTCCTGAGATTCGTTCGCGCTACTTTGACGAGGACGAGGACGAGGAAAAGCCCTCCGCAGCAGACATCAAGCTGCGCCGTATGAGGCGGAAGGCTCTCAAGGCTGTCGTTAAGGCACAGATGATGCTCACACCTGACAACCAGGATGAGTTCAAGATCATCGCCTATGGCTGGACGCACCTCAGGAAGTAGAAGCTGAGAGAAAAAGACAAAAAAACAAAAAGATCCGTATTCAAAAAGAAAAGACAAAATTTTCTCTTTTTTATGCTAAATAAAATTGAAGCAACCCCTATCTCAAGAGTAAGTACCCTGACCTAGCAACTGCTCTTTCAGGAACCCCTACAAGATGTCGTTCTCTCTCGACCTCAGCTTCCTCCAGAAGCAGATGGCCAAGAAGCGTATTGCAGTGCTCAAGAGCCTCGGACTCATCCGCATCTCAACACCCGTTCCCGTAATGGAGCGTATCCTGCCTCCGCGCCACTACCACATCAACTGGCCGGCGACGCGTGCTCGGCACTTTGCGCGCATCGTGTCTGGAAATCCCAAGAGGCGCGGCACATACGATCAGAACATTCGCCTTCTGAACGCGACCTACACGGCTCTCATTGGAAAGCCTGATCAGATGTCCACTGCGGACGTGCGCCTCTTCATCCAGAAGGTCAACCCCCTCGCCTTTGCGCACATTGTCGGCATCAGTCCTCTTCAGACAAAGAAGATGCTCGGGCCTGTATATCTTGATCTCCTGTACAGGATCACTCATTCCAAGTGCGAGTGCTGCCGCTCTATTGCACCCTCGCTCATCTGAACCTCTCAACCCTCTCAACAAAAGACAAACCCTCTTATTTTTTACTGTAAAAAAATTGACTGCTAGACTCATTGAGTGGTTAGTACGCCAAAGAGTAAAATGGCAACCCCTATCGAGCTTCTGAAGACGATGGTTGAGCAGGGACGAGCCCAGCTGAAGCTCCAGACCGAGCAGCTTGCTGTCCTTGAGAAGCAGCTGTATGATCTGGAGTATCCTGTGGAAACTCGGCCAATTTCTGCAGCTGAGATGAAGAAGCGCGTGATCGCCATCGAGACGCGCACTGCCCACAAGCGCTCGTGGAAGAAGGCGATTGACGATGGCCTTCTGGAGAATATCCAGAGCATTATGAACAAGGATACGTATGTGTCGTATCTGGAGGTTGATGTAGAAGAGAAGGCTACTGATGAGGAGAAGCGAGCTGCGAAGGAGAAGTCCGAGAAGTACAAGGCCTACCTGGGTCCTTTCGACGGCCTCAAGTGGCAGCTCTTTATCCTGCAGATCATCAAGAATCTGCACAAGGAGGGCAGCTTCTGGACGGAGGAGGGGGACTACGGTTTCGATACATTCGAGGACACGGCCGGCGGCTGCGATGAGATCTTGTATATGGAAGGCTGTGAGATCCTGGAGAAGTCCGAGTAATCAGAAACAAAACAAAAACAAAACAAAAAACATCTCAGCAACTTACTTTTTTATTGAGTTCTCTTGGTATGAGATCTCATTGAATAAAATAAAAATTGAAGCTACATACTTGAATAAAGTAAGTACCCCCAATTCTCTTGCTAAAATGTCTCTCGCACTGAAGCAGCAGATCGCCACGCTTGAGGATCAGAAGATGACCACCGCCATCAAGAAGCAGCTCAAGTATCTAAAGGACCAGCTTGCTGTTTCTGAGGCAGCTGTAGTCGCAGCAAAGGCCGCAGCTCAGCCTCCTCAAGCTCAGCAAGAGGAAGTCGAGATCACCACGCCGAAGGATGAGCCTGGTCGCACTCTGCCCTGCAAGGACTGTAGCGGTTCATTCTTCTTCGCAGACTCCGAGGCCCGCTACTACCAGAAGTGGGAGATGACTGAGCCGCTCCGCTGCGCTGAGTGCCGCGCCGTCAAGAAGGCCAAGATGCCTCAGCCGAAGGAGTTGCAGTGCAATGACTGCGGTGATCTCTTCATTCACTCAGTCGTTGCTCAGAAGCACTATGAGATGAGCGGATTCGATGCGCCCATTCGCTGCGTGCCCTGCCGCGAGCAGAAGAAGGCCGGCAAGGCACCTCAGATCAAGTGCGGCGACTGCTCCAAGAACTTTGAGTTCTCTGCTTCGCAGAAGGCCTACTTTGAGTCTCAGGGCTGGTCTGCACCGAATCGCTGCGGTGAGTGCCGCAAGGCGAAGAAGGCGATGGGTCCTCAGCAGATCAGTTGCTGCGACTGCAAGACTGAGTTCGCCTTCTCAGTTGCCAAGCAGCTCGACTTCAAGAAGCAGGGCTGGGCTGCTCCGAAGCGGTGTACTAACTGCAGCAAGGCCAAGAAGGCGAAGCCACAGGTGCAGAAGGAGGCGAAGGAGGAGATCTCTGATGCAGCGAAGGACCAGGCGGCTGAGCTGGCGGCTCTGAATTTCTCTGAGGCTTCAAATGCAGCCAAGAAGGCCTCCAACATCGGCAATGTCGCTGACCTTCTCGATGCAGCTCTGGCCTCTGTCGGCCTGCCCACTGGGGTAGTTATTCGCCCTGGTGCCTCCGTCTAACCATCTCATCAAAAAACCAAAACCAAAACAAAAAAGACAAAACCTATTTATTTTATCTTTTTTGTTATGCTGTAAAAAATTGAGGTGTGGCATCTAGTAATAAGATGTACCAACTGCCAGAATGTCTTCTAATCTATCGGCGCTCGATCCAAAGCTCAAGGCTAAGATGGAGGCTCTGCTAGATCCAAAGATCAAGCCGTCTGAGGATGGAACGTGTGTCGTCTCAGTTAAGGCGATGCAGTACCTCCTTGATGAACTTCACACGCTTTCAGATCGGCTAAGGAATATTAAGGACCCATCCAAGAAGATGCTCTTTGAAATGGTCTATGGATCCGACAAGAAGCCTGCCAGCAGCGATGTCGCAATGATCGCAAAGGAAGTCCCTAAGATTTCCAATACACTATCTGATCTTCTGATCACGCTTCAGATGTCACTTCCAATGGTTGGCTACGAGGAGCAAGACCATCTGAAGACGAGGATTCCTCCCTATGAAGTAATCTTGTCCGATAGATCTCTTTGGGATCTGCCAATTGCATCCTCTGTTGCTAAAGATCCAGCCTGGAATCCGTGTTGTGCAGTTGAGGAACCAGTACAAGAACAAGCAGAAGTAGCAGCACCAGCTCCTACTCAGACCAATGATGAAGAGGATCTGTATGCGTAAAATAAAATTGAAATAGGTTAAAATACTAAAGATAGTACCCCCTTTCAAAGCAACTAAAAAGCAAAGATGGACTGCCCTATCTGCTTTGACACAATCAACGCGAGCACTGGCTCTACCACAACTTCCTGCGGCCACACGTTTCACTTTAACTGTCTGGCCAACTGGTGCATCAAGAAGATCCGAGCGGAAGATCATCAGAACTGCCCTATGTGCCGGCACGAGATGGTGAAGTCTGAGCGTATACCTGAACCTGCTGAGGACGATAACGAAAGCGAGTACAGTGAGGATACTGAGGATAGCGAGGAGAGTGAGGAAAATTCTGTTATGGACCGAGAATTCCTCCAGTTTGAGATTGATAACGAGGAAGCTGCTCAGCGCGCCGCTGCCGGCATTCCTGAGTTCGACGAAGCTGCTCACGCACTCTGGGTGATGCGGACAACCTTTGAGCGTCTGGATGATGGTGTATCCATTGACTCTGGTGAGGCTCCTGCTAATAACCAGAAGGATCCTATTAACCGAGAGTGGATCAACTTGGGTCTGGGCATTGGAGGACTTGTCCTTGCTGCTTCTGAATTCCACCAGGCACAGCGTCAGCGCTCCAACAGTATGTAAAAAGAAAACAAAAATAAAAACTAAAAACAAAAAAGAAAAAACTTACTTTTTTACGTAAAATAGATCATACAGAAAATCATATTGTTCTTGATCAAGGTTAATCTCAAGTTCACAAGGCCGACCTGATCCGAAATTGAATAAATGATCTCCTATCGTTATCCATTTTCTTGCATACATTGTTTTGTTTAACTTCAATTCAAGTTGAATGGATTCTTGCTTATTCAATTGAAAGATTCTAGATCCATCTGTAAGTGTAAGTAGCGACATCTACAGTATAAGATAGTATAGCACTTTAGGCAAATTTTTTTTGCGAACCAAATTTGAATGGCCTAGCGCTGGATAAGGCTGTACCCCCAAAATGCCTCGTACCTCTAACTCGTACAAGAAGATCTCAGCGCAGAAGCGAAACGAAACGGCTCTACAGGCCGCGTTCAACGTCAAGGTACCCATCCTCTTTGCACGAGTGGATGCCTGTCTTGGTAACGCCCAGTTTCGTCTTATTATTGCCAATGGCTCGACCGTGAACGGAACACCACTCGGCCTCTTCACAAGAGCAACAATGCCCATCACTCCAGGACAGATTGTCATCCTGGAGGATGCACCAAAGGACAAGATTCATCTAATTGTCGGCCGCATTGACGATCGCAAGACTGCCCAGAAGTTAGTGGATCTCGGTCGTCTACCTGCGAGCTTGCTAGGAGCCGAGAAGGATCAGGAAGATGCCTTTGAGTTTGATGCCGAGGTGAATCCAGATGAAGAGGTTGACATTAACGCAATCTAAGAACAAGTAATCCGAAAAAGTAAAAAATAAAAAAAGATACTTTTTCAATTGAAAAAAATTGAAATTCAATAGGGTGTGTATAGTAAGTACCCCTTGAAAGAGATACCAATCAATTTCCAAGTAAAAAATGTCCTTCGACGCACTCAGCCAGATCGAGAAGCACGAGGCCGCCGAGCTCCTGTACCTGAAGAAGGCCAAGGAGCAGCGGAAGGCCGCCAATGTGTTGCGCAAGACGCTGAACATCAAGCAGGAGGCAGAAGTGGTGTTTATCGAGGAGTCTGCAGTTCCTGAAGTTGCCGTTGCTCAGCCTCTTGCAGCTGCAGAATCGCCCTTGCCTTCACCAGGAGAGATGCCGCGCGATTTCAAGGAGCTCCCAATGCAGGCACCTGGCGCTCCCGTCAAGAAGGCCCGCAAGCCGTTGTCTGCCGAGCACATGGCCAAGTTCCAGGCTGGCAGGAAGGCTTGGCTGAAGAAGAAGCACGCGGCTGCCACAGCGGCAAAGGAGGAGCCTCTTATCGCCAAGGAGCTTGACTTCTCTGAAGTTGCTGCTGCCATTGGCGTGCCTGCGGCTGAGAAGCTCTGGGCTAGCGCCTCGCCTACTGCTTCTGAGGAGCTTCCTGTTGCTCCTGCTCCTGCTGCGGTTGCAACTGCTGCCGTTGCAAAGAAGGAGCGAAAGCCGCTGAGTGAAGAGCGTCTGGCGTACCTCAAGAGTGCCGAGCACCTTGCCAAGATGAAGGCCGGCAGGGAGAAGAAGCGCGCTGCCGCTGCTGCGTCTACTCCTGCTGTTGCGCCAGCTCCTGAGAACGAGATGGTCGTCGGCGAGTCTCCTCCTGCCCCAACCGGTAAGACCTACAAGCTTAAGGGAAGCAGTGAGGAGCGCATTGCTATCATCGCCAATCTTCCCCTCGGCCGCGCCTGCGGAAAGGGAGACGCGGTGATCAACTGGCGAAAGGGAACGAAGCACTACCCTCTCTCCAAGTGGCCTGCTGCAATCCTGGAGCAGCTTGCTCTCGGCGTCTGTACCAAGGAGGCCATCTGCACAGCGACACTCTTGTCGTTCAAGAACTTTGATGACTACGTGCGCGAGCTCAAGCACCAGAATCTGATGGAATAAATCCCAAAAAAAGAACAAAAAGAAAAAACAAAAGACAAAACCAACAAAAAGAAACCCCATTTTTTACTGTAAAATTTGACGAATGCAATTAACTCATTGAATTACACAATGGAGTGCATCGAATTCAGTTCAAAGACACCGACACATCAGGAGCTCAGCAACTTTTGGCCCGCGCCATTTGATCTCGACGGTAAGACCTGGCCCACTGTAGAACACTATTTCCAAGCCCAGAAGTTTCCAGGTGATCCTGCACTACAAGAAAAGATTCGCACTGCAAAGACACCTCTATCTGCCAAGCGCCTCGGTAAAACAAAGTCAGATCACTTTCTGGCCAATTGGAATGATATCCGAGATGCTATTATGCTAAAGGCTCTGACTGCAAAGTTTGCTCAGAATCCATCGGTTGCAACTATCCTAAAATCAACCGGTACTGCTCAGCTCAGAGAGAAGTCTCTATCAGATTCATACTGGGGCACGGGTCGCACAGGATGCGGTCGAAATCGTATGGGTTCTCTGCTTCACGAGGTCCGCAAGGGACTATAAATATCCCGCAAGGGACTGTAAATACTTTGCAAAATTTGAGTGGCCGCTTTACTTTATTTTTAGTACACACAAAGATGTCGCCTTTTGATATTCTTGACTACCAGACGCCTGAGCCTTTCTGGCACCTTCAGCTCTCTAAATTCAGCGCCGAGCAGATTCAGATCGGATTGGCTTTCATTGCATCATTCTTCTTCAGTCTGATGATGCTGGGATACATTTCAGTTCTCTCTCGAATCCCAAACTACAAGAAGGTAGTTGATGCAGAGACTCTAGTCCTCGAGTATCGCATTCTTTATGAGGGTGTTCTCGAGCGCATTGCTACTCTCGAGACCGAACTCAAGGCGAAGGACACACAGATCGGTTGCGAACTTATCGAGGTTCAGCGAAACGAGCACGACCACTATCTGGAGACGGAGCGTCTGGAGGCTGCAGTGGATGCAGAGTTTGATGCGAACCGAAAGGATATGGTCGAGATGGTGGACGATAAGATCGATGAGCTTCAGGCAAGTCTTGCTGATCTGGTAAACCAGAAGGTTGACAATCTACCTCTTTCACAGATGGTAGAGATGTCAGACGAGCTGACGTTCCTTCGAGAGTCAGTTATCAGTCAGAAGAGTGAGCTAGAGGAGCATAAGAAGCGAATGAGTGGCTTCTCAACTGCTCTTCCTACTCTTCTCGGCCTAGATCCTCAGATCAAGGCGCTCGAGACTCAGGTTAAGGCTCTGCCAATTGAGTCTCTTGAGCAGCGCCTGGCATCTGTAGCAAATCAACAGGCTCTCGGCGATTCCTATCTGAAGGCACTCGAGACTCAGGTTAAGGCTCTGCCAATCGAGGCTCACGCTACTCGACTAGCGTCTTTAGCGAACGTCCAGGCAATGAGCGACCAGAATATGAAGGCTCTCATCAAGGCGGTTGAGACGCGTCAGACTCTGGATCACGAGACGCTGCAGACGACTGCCTCGCAGATTAAGGACGATCTTAAGTCCCTAACGCAGTTTCTGCTCATCTTCTACCCGAAGGGTACTGGTCTTCTAACGCTTGCTCAGAAGAATGGATGGTCTATTGAGACGCCTACTTTACCTCCTCCTACTCTACCTCCACCTACTCTACCTCAACCACCTGCTCCTGCCCCTGTCAGTAGCTGACTAGCCGGTGATGAGCACGAAGATGTAAAGAAGCAGCAGCACTGCACCCTCTGTAAACAGGCAGGACATAACAAGCGAAAGTGTCCTCTGAACAAGTAAATAGAAACAAAAAAGAACCTTACTTATCTTATTTTTACTGAACTAAAATTGAATCAAAGGCCAATGAGTCTGGAAGTATAACGTTCAAGTAGTAAGAAAAATGCCTGACTACACCGAAGGTCCAAAGACTCGCCGCGAGAGCAAGAAGACTGACAAGGAGAAGAAGGGTGGAAAGGATCGCCTCGGCTCTGGTAAGGGTTCTAGAGCCATTGAGGCGAACCAGGAGCGCGCCAAGAATAATCAAAACCAGAACAACAAGAACAACAGCAAGAGCAAGTAAACACTTTTTTTTGCTGTTGTAAATATGAATCCGGTACTTACTGTCAGGCTCTTGTACGGACCCTGTAGATTGAACAGGAGCAAACTTGAATTGAAAAAAAATTGAATTGCAATTGGCCACTAGTTGTTAGTACCCCCTAACAGTTCATACATCTTTCAGCTTTACAGCCTAGAAAATGTCTCTCTCTGTTTCCTCGTTCTCGACTGAGCAGCTCCTGGTCATCCAGAGCCTTGTCTCGAATGCGCTCTCTGGCCAGCCCTCTTCTGCCGGCAAGACGCTGATCGGCAAGAATGGCAAGCCTGTCAAGCTCACCAAGAGCGGCAAGGTCTCCAAGCGCTCTGGTAAGCCAACGGTCCACGCGGACTTTACGAAGCACATCCTCGCGTCTCACAAGGACGAGGTTGCAGCGTACAAGGCGGAGCACCCTGACCAGAAGGGTGCGCACCTCTCCTTCGCGGCTAACTACCGTAAGGAGCACGCCGAGGAGTTTGCAGCCTTCTCGGCTAAGTGGTCTGAGGAGCACCCAAAGACTGATTCGGATGCCGACGTGTCTGATGCAGCGTCTGAGGCCTCTGGTGAGGCTCCTGCAGCTGATGCCAGCGAGAAGGTCAAGAAGCCCCGCAAGCCTCTGAGCCAGGAGCACAAGGATGCAATGCAGGCCGGCCGCCAGAAGAAGAAGGCGGAGAAGGAGGCCGCTGCAGCTGCTGCAGAGGAGGCTGCCAAGAGCGGTATTGCTCCTGTTGCAGCTGCTCCTGCTGCTCCTGCTGCTCCTGTTGTTGCTGCTGTTGCAGCACCCGCAAAGAAGCAGGTCAAGCAGGCCAAGAAGGCTGATGCTCCTGCTCCTGCTCCTAAGGCCCCTGAGCCTCTGCCTGAGTCTCCTAAGGAGGAGGCTGAGCCTGAGGAGGCGGATGACGAGTTCATCCCCTTCACCCTGGCAGGTAAGAAGTATGTCCGCCTCGGACAGCGCCGCACGGATGGCAACCACATCTGGGCCAGCGGCGATCTCTGGGAGAGCAAGAAGGGCCAGAAGGGCCCCTACGTCGGCGTTCTCCAGGATGATGGAAAGATCGACAACTCCGCTGAGGAGCCTGAGCTTGAGTAAATGATCTGACCACAAAAAACAACCAAAACAAAATAAAAAAACAAAAAAGACAAAAAAGACAAAAACAAAACAACTTTTTTACTGTAAATAAAAATTGAAGCTTGTTTGGCCACCTTTAGAGGTACCCCCAGTACAAAATGTCCTCTTCTACTAATGCCTGGAAGCCCGCCCAAGGTGTGCAGCTGGAGCCAATCAAGATGACGAAGACTGTTCCGTCTGCATCAAAGCTCGTTGTCTCAGATGTTAAGGTCGGATATCGCCCTCCCCAGGCGCGCCCTAAGAAGGATGAACCTCTTGACTTTGGTGAGCAGTCCTTTCCTTCGCTCGGTTCATCTCAACCCAAGCCAGCTGTAGCCGCATCAGATTTCAAGGGTAAGATTCTGAATCTGATTGCCCGCGATGAGATGGAGGAGTTTGAGCGCCTTCGTGTCCCTGAAGCAGATCCCTTCAAGATGTCAGCGAAAGAATTGGAGGCAGCAGGCTACACGTCCCTCAAGATTCCCAAGAATACTAGTGAATATGCAATATTCATCAGGAACTTTATCGACCGAGTGAAACGCTTTGAGCAGACCAACGAAGAAGTATGTACGGATATGTACTAAGCAAAAGAACAAAACAAAAAACAAAAAATGAAATTTTTCACTGCATAGAACTAGTATCAATCAGAATGGCTTCAGTTGCATTCAATCAAGAGCTACTTACCTCGTGGGTGAACCTCTGCCAGGCCCACGGAGATGCACGACGATCTGGCACCGATCCTGCAGCTACTGAGTCTCTTCGTGTTCAAGTTGCAGTTTCTCTTGTTGCACTTCTCCAGTCATCCAGTATGCCTATGACAGAGCAAGCAAGTCTCAATCTACTGATTCACCTACTGGAAAATCGAGAGCCAACAGAGTCTTCTGATCCATCTGATCCTCAAACACCCCCTGTTAACAGTCAGATGAACTAGACCTCAATGCAAAAAATGAAAAAAGTCAAAACTTTTTTACAGGTACTCAGAAACAATGGATGCTCTTTACGCATTCATAAATCAATGCTGCAAGGAGCAACAAATTGACGAAAGCCACGATCTAAGCCACGCCAAGTCAGCCCTGCGATGGGCTCACATTCTGATGGACTCCTTTCCAGATCTGACACAGGATGAACGCCAGGTCATCTCCTACGCTATCGCGCTTCACGATATGTGCGACTCCAAGTATACTGACACAAAAGTCGCAGCCATTAAGATCAAGGACTGGCTTCTGACGCAGACCGTATCTGAGGATCTCTGTGTTGTAATTATCAAAATCATTCAGACAATGTCCTACTCCAAGCTCAAGAAGCAGATGGTCGATGGACAACCGGTGTATCCCGATCACGGACCGTGGCAGCGAGCCTACCATATTGTCCGCCACGCAGATCTGCTTGACGCCTACATTGTCAAGCGCTGCTTTCTGTACAGTAAGCATATCGATCCTGATCTGCAAGATGAGATCGTGTGGTCTGTAGTAGAACAATTGTTTGAAAATCGCGTCTTCAAGTACATTAGTGATGGCTTCATATTCTATCCAAAGGCACTTGAACTCGCCGCTGAGTTAACACAAGACGCAAAAAAGACCTTAAAGGAGAGAAAGTTTACTTACTAAATGACGTGCTTCTGTTTCTTCATCAATCACGTAAAAAAGCAGATTCGTCTTGTAGACGGGTCTGCTTATTTTGATATTGCACGCACTCTTCGCGATGCACTGAAAGACTTCTCGTGGTCGCTCGATGATCACATACAGTTCTTACATCAGAATGGAAAGGAATGGGAAACACTAGAACCTCTTGTTAAACAAGGATATGATTGCGACTTTGATCCCAAAGAACTCTTTTCACTATAAGTCTTCAATAATGTTTGGATTTAGTTGAAGAACAATAAAGACAAGTATAATAAGGCCAATATATACACTAAATTCCATTAATTTGTTCTTTCCAACAAAGTATTCAATCGTAATATAAGATAA
>Ga0209086_10000445_pt1 | contig 35695 bp, 35 predicted proteins | sample M_130207_XF_Meta_FD_187312 | JGI IMG/M metagenome (GOLD analysis project Ga0209086, IMG submission 187312) | Freshwater microbial communities from Lake Montjoie, Canada to study carbon cycling - M_130207_XF_MetaG (SPAdes) (version 2) | ecosystem: Environmental > Aquatic > Freshwater > Lake... | reverse complement strand
TTTATTTTTGTTTTTTTATTTTTTTATTTTTTTATTTTTCAGGTTGGTCTAATAAGTATAAGTATAAATATTATATTAAAAATATGTTTATATTTATATTACAATGTCTGCATCAGGTTCACAAAGACAACCAAGTGCCTTTCAAAATATTAAACTTTTTCCTCAGTCACAAAGCATAAATTCCGCATTATGGTTTCTTCAAACTAGTGGCGAAACAGGAAATTCATTAATAACACCTGCAAATAAAGTTGATGTATTAATTCCAAAAAATTTAATTGTAAATGGTTCTATTATTAATCCATCTGATTTATCATTAAAAGAAAATATAATATCAATAAAGGAATTAAAAGAAAGAGAAAAAGAAAACTCTTATGATTCTATTTTAGAATTAAATCCTGTAAAATATAATTATAAAAGTGATGAAAATAAAAAACAACATTATGGATTCATTGCACAAGAAGTAGAAAGCTATTTTCCTGAATTAATTACTGAAATTAATATAGATAGTAATGATACACCAATAAAAACAGTCAATTATATAGAGTTAATTCCCATTATGTTATCTAAAATGCAAGAAATGCAACATGAAATTGATGACTTAAAAACAAAGTATAAAAACAAAGTATAAAAACAAAATCTAATTTTATCCTAAAAAAATATTATATATAAATATTATTATATATATTTATATATGAAAGATTGGTATTCAGGAATTTATAAATCATTTATAATGGCAAGTGTAATTGCTTTTATTATTAGTATGTTATCTACCGGAAAAGTCTCTTATAATTCAGAATTGACTGGTTACTCTGCTTTAATATTTGGTGTTATGATGATACTAATTATTTTATTTAAGGGAATTTATCATGAAAATGAAAATGCTAGTAGTTTTCAATTGTTAAGCATTATAATAATGAATACAGGACCTTTTATATTAAAATTTGGTATTATAGGTTTCATACTCTATTTAATGATCGTCTATAAGGATGCGATCATTGATGAAGAAATCTCGCCTAGTTATCATACATTTAGTAACATTGCAATTATATTGTTTCTAATTCAAGTATATATTTTGTATAGTAATGTAAATTCTGATAAATTTGCGTCTACAGGAAAAATATCCAAAGTGTCTGCAAGTATTATGTATTTATTTGGATTATTAACCCTTATGACATCAATCATTTTATATATTATTTTGAAATATTTTAGAACCGATGGTTAAGTAACGAATACCGGAATAAAATTACTCATTATTTTTAATAAATTTGTAAGTGATACCATAACTATTTTGTGTTTCCCAAATTCCTGAAATTTTTAAAATAAAAATACATTCAGATTTTATATTTACTTCATTAAAAACTTTTATATTTCCTGATTGTAATTGTTCATAAATTTTTAATTGTGGTATTTTATTTTTTATATCTAATTTTTTTAATATATTTTCTTCTATTTTTTTAATTTTTTCAATCATCTCTGTATGTGTATGTGTATTTATATTAAAACAACATTTATATTTATTATAATATTTTTCACAAATAATATCATGTAATACAACTAACAAATAAATTCCATTTAAAACAAACTGAGGAGTGGAGTATATAATTCTAATAAAACTGCTTTCATTCATAATATTATTTTTTATGGGCTCGCAAAAATATATATAATTTTCATTGTATTGATCTATTTTTTTAATAATATTCATTATATGAATCTTATAATATAATTAAAAATGTTTTTAAGTGTATAATGATTTATTAAGTTAAATAATAAATTAGTAATATATTCAAATAAAGAATATTTCATTCATATAATAATGAAATATTATGAAACTCATTTTGAAGAATATATCAATGAAAATAAAAGATTTGATTTACATCCAAAATTAAATATTATTTTTAATAAATTTCCTAAAACGATTGATGAATTAAAAAATGTTATTTTTTATGGTCCTCAAGGAGTTGGTAAATATACACAAATGTTAAAAGCAATTAAAAAATATAGTCCATCTGAATTAAAATACGAAAAAAAACTTTGCATTATGTACAACAAACAAGAATATATTTTAAAAATTAGTGATATACATTATGAAATAGATATGTCTCTCTTAGGATGTAATTCAAAATTACTTTGGCATGAAATTTATCAACAAATCATTGATATTTTATCCGCTAAAAATTACAAACACGGAATTATTGTATGTAAACATTTTCATGAGATTCATAGTGAACTATTAGAAATTTTCTATAGTTATATGCAACAAAATCAAAATACATCAAACACCGTAAACATTAAATTTTTTATAATTACAAAAGAAGTATCTTTTCTTCCAGATAATATTTTAAATTGTTGTGAAATAATTAATATTTCTAGACCTACAAAAAAATCTTATTCAAATTGCATTAAATCATCACTTACAAATAATTTAAATTTACAATCAATAACAAATATTAAAATGCTTTATAATTACAATGAAGATTTAATGCTACAATATAAAATTATTTGTAATAAAATTATTGATCAGATAATCAATGTAAATGATATTCAATTTTTAAAATTTAGAGATACAATATATGATATTTTTATTTATAACTTAGATATTACAGAATGTATATGGTATATTCTCTCTTCATTAATAAAACAAAAAAAAATTTTAGACAAAGATTTTTCAAAAGTGTTAGTAAAAACCTATTGTTTTTTTCAATATTACAATAACAATTATCGTCCAATTTATCATTTTGAAAATTATTTGTTTAATTTAACAAAATTGATTCATCAATTTTAAAAATATTTGAGAAAAATACTAAAAATATAATATTTTATGTATACATGAATTTCTTGGTTGATAATCAAAATAAAATAATATTTGGATGGTCTGCAAAATGCGGTTGTTCTCATATAAAAACTATTTTTGGATTTTTACAAAATAATAATATTAATAATAATACAATTCATATTAACGATAATCATAATTTACCTGATGATATTACAAATTATACAACAATAATAATTAGTAGAAATCCATATAAAAGAATTATATCAGGATTTTTAGATAAATATAAAATAGGAGGAGGATTTAGACATTTATGGAAATATGATCATATTACATTTTCTATGTTTATCAATGAATTAGAAAAAAAAGAATGGAAAATGATTGAATATCATCATTTCACACCACAAACAACACTTTATTTTGATATAAAAATATTAAATTCTAAATGTATTAAATTTTATGATATTGAGAATATTGATTATAATTATATTGAAAATTTATACAATAAAAAAATTCCAGAAACAGTATTAAATAAAAAACAAGGACACGAAAGAAAAAATTATAATACGACGATTGATACATATGTATATAACTTAAATATGGATGAATATTACAATTTTAATGTGAACCTCAAATATTTTTATAATGAAGAATTAAAAAATAAAATATTTAAATTTTATGAAAACGATTTTTATTTTTTTAAAGAAAATGGTATTGATTATATTGATTAAGATATTTAATTGTTCCAAGGATATAATCCTCCACGACGAATATTATTATTTATAATATTTCTATTATAAAATTGATAACCTTTCAAGTAACGACTAATAGGTACAACAACTGTGTTATTTGCCTGTGAAACAAACGCAAAATTTTTATAAGAATCTGGAACACCTCTACGATAAAAGATAGCACTTGTACGGATAGCCATTTTATATTATTGAATAAAATAATTTTTACTTAAAGTATAATTCATAATCATTTTATGACTATGAATTATAAAGACGCATTTAAAATATTAGAAATAGAACAAAATAATGTGAATTATAATGATATATCCTTAGAATATTTAAAGAAAAAATATCATAAATTAGCTTTACAAAATCACCCAGATAAAAATGGAAATACATTAGAATCCAATGAAAAATTTAAACAGATTAATGAAGCTTATAATTTTCTACAGAGAGAACTAAAGTATTTAAACCATGAAAACAGCTATGAAAATTTGAATAGTTCAACCTTTACTAATGATACAGACAATAGAGATGTAAATATAGATGCAACCATATACATGGATATATTGCAATTATTTATGCAAAGTATTTTTGAAGGTAATTATAGTGATATTATTTCCAGCATTATAAAAGATATTGTCAGTGGTTGTAGTAAAATATCGCTTAAATTATTTGATGGGTTAGATAAGGATACATCTATAAATATCTATAATTTTCTCTCTAATCATCGTTCTATACTTCATTTATCTCAAGAATTATTAGAAGAAATAAGGGAAATTGTATTAAAAAAATACAACCATGTTCTTGTTTATAAATTAAATCCTAGTATAACAGATCTTATGAATAATAATTTATATAAATTATTTGTGGAAGATGAATTATTTTTAGTTCCTCTTTGGTACAATGAAGTCTATTTTGATGCATCCGGATGCGAAATCATGGTTATTTGTGAACCTCAATTGGATAAAAATATAATAATTGATGATGATAATAATATTCATTTTGAAAAAACAATAGAGTTTGAAAATTTACATCATTTAATTTGTCAAAATAAGGATATTATGATTCAAATTGGAAACAAAACATTTCTAATTCCTGTTTCTGAATTATTCATAAAGAGAGAACAATATTATAGAATAAAAAGTCAAGGATTAACCAAAGTGAATAATGATACAGATATTTACAATGTCTCAGATAAAGCAGATATTATTGTTAAAATTAGGATTTTATAATTTTAAGTATTTGAAAAAACATATACATATGAGCAAAAAAATATTAATAATCACCATATTTAATGATTATTAATATTTCATATATTTTTTATATAAAATAATTTTTATTTATTGTAATATTCTAATAAGAGTAATTTGTATTTTTAAATTCTATATATTTTACACATTTTTATTTTATTAATTTACATATAAAAATTATTTATTATTTTATGTTATTTATTATTTTATGTTATTTATTATTCCTTATTCCTTCTTTTTTGTGATAATACGCTTTTTCTTAGGAGCATCTGGAACTACCTCTACTACAGGAGGTGGTGTGGGTGGCCTAGCGACAACAACTTCCTCTTTTTCTTCTTCCACTTCTACTTCCTCTTCGTCTTCCTCTTCATCACTGTCATCTACAATTGCACTTACAACTCCATCAGGATCAACAAATTCATCTTTTGGTACTGTTGTTTTTAATTTTTCCACATCCGCAGCCTTAGGTTTTAAGAAACATTGTCCTTCCATAGATGCTTTTGGTTTCTGAACAATGGCTTGTTTTAAATTCCATGTAATAGATACTTTTCCATTTACAAACCATAATCCACCACATTCAATCAAACAAATTACTTGTGTTTTTGGTTTAATAAACTCAAGAGGATTTAAGTGTGTATTTGTCTTTCCATTAATATATAATGGTTCACCATCTTCATCAAATATTTGAGACTTCCATACGCCACTCCAACATGGAATTTTAATTGTCATGGTTGGTGCTTTTGACAAATCAGGCTCTATAGATCCTTTGATTTTTGGATGTCTTAGTAATACATTGAATTTTTCATCCATTACTTCTGGACTACTAATCACTTTTCCAAACCACTCTTTTGAATAGGTCATTGCATCAGCTTTTACTTTTGCTTCTAATGCACGCATAGATTCTAAGAATGCTTCTCCATCACGATTTGGATATTCAGAACTAGGGAATTGTAGTCCCATTGTCCATTTTCCAAGAGTATTTCCTTGTTGATCTTTACTTTCTTGTGCTCCCCATGTAAGCATAAGTGGAGTAGAAATCAAAAGTGATTCTCTTGAATTTTTATTGTATAAATTTACTACTTTTCCTCCTGATGAATGTGCCTTAGGAGCAGAGTATGAAAATAAACTTGTGTTAATATTAGTTCCGTCAATAATTGCGTCTGTCATTTTACTAGTATGATTTATATACATGGTTTATCTTTAAATCAATTTTTTTTTTAAATATAAATAAATCATTACGATAAATGGTTTTTAAATATTTTATTTTTATTATTATTTATATTTTTTATTATTAATATTATTATTTATTTATTTATTTATTTATTTATAAAACTGATAGTGAATACAAAATAAAAATAAAATTTATATTATAAAAATTCATAATTAATTTAAATAAATTAAAAGGATTCAAAAAGAATATATCTATATATTTTATATATACATTTATGATTGTGAATAAAAATAAAAAAAATAATCAATATGATAATAATCATCATTCAATAGAAGATTATATGAACAATATTTATGATAAGTGTGAAAAATTAATTCCACATACAAAAAGTATTAGAAAAATAAATGACGATGATCTAATTATTCCCTCTATACATAACTATCATGACATTCATAAATATAACTACAATAATGGGCAACTAAAAACATTTGCAAAAATATATAAGCTTAAAATATCAGGAAATAAATTACAATTAATCAATCGTATTTTCAGTTTTCTTTATTTATCGTCTTACATTGTCAAAATTCAAAAATGTTTTAGAGGAAGACTACAAAGAAAATATAATTTATTGCATGGTCCTGCTTACATAAATCGTGATTTATGTAATAATAAATGTGATTTTATTAGTCTTGAGCCTTTAGAAGAAATTAATTTTCATCAATTTGTTAGTTATAGAGATGTAGATAATTTTGTTTATGGTTTTGATATAACTTCTCTCTATCATTTAATTTTAAAAAATAATAAAGAAATCAAAAACCCTTATAATCGTACGAATATTCCTGAATATGTTTTGAAAAATATTAAAACATTAATCAAACTATCTATCATTTTGAAGAGTTCCGTTAATTTAGAAATAGAAGATGAAACCGTTAATATGTCCATTGAAAAAACAATGGAACTGAAATGTTTGTCACTTTTTCAAAAAATTGATGGTTTAGGTAATTATAGTAATCCTGAATGGTTTCTCTCTTTGAACAGAATAAAATTAATTAAATTTGTAAGAGAATTAATTGATATTTGGAATTATCGTGCACAGTTAACTATAGAAGTTAAAAGAAATATTTCACCACCCAATGGTGATGCTTTTAGAGAAATAAATTTACATATGATTAATTCGGAGACAAATATGATTATTCTTAAAAAAACAATCTTGGAAGTTTTGGATAAATTCATTAGTAATGGAATAGATACAGATAGTAAAGCTTTAGCAGCATACTATATTTTAGCATCATTAACATTAGTCAATGAAAATGCAGCTTCTTCACTTCCATGGCTTTTTCAATCCGTGAGTTATTTTTAAATAAATTATTAATTTAAGAATAGATGGATTATATATTATTACCATATTATCGTAACAATATATAATATTTGCGTTAAAACACTTAAAAAGTATTTATTTAGATATACTATAATAAGATGGCTAGAACTAAGACTACCAAAACTACCGAGACTGAATCAGTCCCTACTATTGTTGCTCCTGTTGTTTCCGCTTCCACTTCCGCTTCTGTTCCTGTAGAAGAAAAAGTTGTTAAAACTAAAAAGACCAAGGCTGTTAAATCTGAAGCACCTGTTACAGAAGTTGCAAGTTCTTCAAGTTTAACTATTGAAGTCCCTGTTGACACAGTTGTTGAATTAGAAACACCTGTTTGTGAACAATCAATGGAATTTCTTGCCAAATTACAACAATTGAGTGGAATGATTTCTTCTTTAAAGAGTGATTATCGTGTACTTGAGAAAAAATGGACTCGTGAACTTAAAGCTTCTCAAAAATTAAATACCAAGCGTAAGCGCAAGTCTATTAACCGTGCTCCTTCTGGATTTGTAAAGCCTACACGTATTTCCGATGAGCTTGCCAAATTCCTTGAAAAGCCTTCTGGATCAGAAATGGCACGCACAGAAGTTACTAGAGATATTAACGCATACATTCGCAAGAACAATCTTCAAGACAAAGAAAATGGCAGAAAGATTAACCCTGATTCTAAGCTTGCTGCTTTATTAAAGTTAAAGAAGACTGATGAATTAACTTATTTCAATCTTCAAAGATATATGTCTCCACACTTTGCCAAGGCTGTCAAGGTGGAAGCTTCTACGGTTGTTTAAAAAAACTAAAAAACGAAAGAATAAAAAAGAAAAAAGAAAAAAGAAAAAAGAAAAAAAAAAAAAAAAAAAAAAAAAAAGAAAATAGAAGAAAAAACTAAATCAAATAACAAAATAAATATAATGATTCTGAATCATTATATTTATAAAAAATTAATTAAAATATTTGAAATACTTATTTATTCTTTATTAGAAACCGTTTCAAAATCATCTATACTGTCATCGTCAGAAGAATATGTAAATAATTCAAATAATAACGATGACTTGGAAATATGAGGCTGATAAAATAAGACATCTTTTACAGTTATCATAGTATCATCCTTGTGTAATTGATAACTTTCATTTAAAATATATCGTACTGCAAATGATATATCTATGGTTTGTGTTTTTAAAATGTCTAATAATTTCACTGCATAAATATTTTGTTTTAATATTTCTCTATCATATTTATTATTATATAAATCAATCATATAATAATAAAAATAAATAATTCTAAATTATTTTACATGAAAATAGATTAAAATAAAAAATAATAAATATTTACTTTTATTCTTTTATTCTTTCAAAGGAAATATAAACCCATCTTTTTTTAAAACTTCTTTAATTTCTGCATAAATAATTTGTCCATTGGTTATTTTTATTTTTTCAAAATGTCTAACTTGTTCATTTGTATAACTTAAATCAAATATTTCATTAATTCTTTTTAATAAGTCGTAATCTTGTATATAATTTGTTTTTTCTAATAACCAATCATAAAATTCAAATTCTTTTTTTTCATTATTTTCTTTACTTTCTATCTTATCAGTATTATTACTATTCACACTCTTATCACTTTTTTTATATTTTTTGAAATGCTTTAATGTATTGTATAATGTTGGTAGACCTCTATTATTATCATTATTTTCGTTATTATAAATATTATAATCTGTACCAGATATTACACATATTTCACGTAACTCTTTTTGTGTAAGTCCCAAGTTTTCTAGGATTCCTTTTTGTTCATATAAAACAGCGGTATGATTCAATAAACTTAAATATCTTATTACACGAGGACATCCATAGACAAACATATCCATATCTTCACTAAGACATGCCCATACTTTTCCTTTAATGGTTAATAAAGCACATAATTCATCTGCCTCTCCTGGAGCATCATAATAAACCGCACCATATGCAACAATTAATTTTTTAACATTATCAAAATCCGTTTTAGTAATGTTAACAAATTTTCTTTTCAAAAGATCCATATGATTGATCATTTCTTGTTTTTCAATTTCATCTAATTCATTTTTCTCTTCTAATTTATTTTTTAGAATTTTATATTCATTTTCAGCTTCTAATTTATCTTCTTTTCGTTTTTGTATTAATTCTTTTTTTTCATTGGGTGTTTTTCCGTCAAATATGAATATTGGGATAATCTGATAATGTCTAAAAATAGATAACATTAAATAAATATTTTCTATTAAACATTTATCTGCAGCATATTTGAATAAATAGATACTAATATCTATGACTATTTTTTTTCCAGATAATTCTTTCAACGATACTAACTTGATTGAATCTTTACATTCTGTCCTTAAAAACCGGTTTAAATTTTTTATTCCCATCTAATTTATTATGTTTTTATTATCTTTTGTATAAACAATATAGTTTATTAAATATTTTCAATTTTATTTATTATCTTTTAATTAAAAATTAAAAAATTGAATTTTTTTGTAAAATATATTAACTTTATAAAAAGACAAAATAATTAGTAAATAATGAATACACGAAGTAAATCAACGAAAAAAACATACGAAGTAAACATCAATTTTGATGAAGCTAGTGAGGCTTGGAAATCTAACAAAAAATACATAGGAAATGGAACTTATCAATACATTTGTCATCATAAAACAGTTACTGGAAAAGATTGTAAAAAAAAATGTTTAATGGATTCAAATTATTGTGTAGTACATAAAAAGAAAGAGTAATACAAAGTATAAAAATAAAATACAAATAATACAAATATAAAAAATAATATTTTATCCTAACTCACAAATACTCATACGTAAATTAGAAAGAATATATTCTTTATTAGAATCTTTTTTTTCATTTTTATCATCTTTTATCTTATTCAAAAATTGTTCAGAAGTGTGTACTCCTTCAATCATGGTCTTTGTTTTATATTTTTTTTCAATGAATTTACAAAAGTCATTCAAGTTAGAAGGAGTTTTTTTAAATTGTAATAATGAAAAATTATTTGTATCACACCACGATAAAAAAGATTGATAATTATTTAACAATATCGTTTTAATAACATAATAAGGTAATACATTTGTCTCTTCTTTATACATTGTCTCTCTTAATAATTTGCTTTTTTTTGTTTTCATATACAAATCCTCATAGGTTAATCCCATAAAGTCCAACGTTTTCACCATTTGAAAAAAACTGTAACAAATCTCAAAATTGATAAAAATTTCTGAATTTATAAGAAACGCTTCCATGTTTTTTTTATTTTTTAATTTAAAAAAACTACAAAATAATGCATTCATTATTTCAGCCCAAACTTCGGCATAAGCTTCGTATAAATTAACCTCAGAATTTACAGGAAAAATATGTAACATACTTTTTACACAACTATCTATATTCATTTCTGAAAAATCTAATCCAAAGTTATGAAAGGTTTCGTGCATAAAAACTTTTAACCATTCTTCTTTACGATAAATGACAATTTCGGAATCTCTAGGACATGTAGTAGTAAATCCTGTATTCACATTTGTTTCATTTAATACATCAATATTTGTTTTAGGTAATATTTTTTCAAGAGAAGTAAAATAAAAATATACTTTCAATGATTTAACGCATAATTTAGACGAATATTGATTTAATATATAAATCCACATAATGATTGCATCTACATATTTGTTATAGACTTCTATTTTTGTTTCCGAATTATCTTCGGTAATAAAAAATACATTTATTTCTCTATCAAAGAGAGAAAAATGGTAAGAAATTTCTGAGAATGAGTTTTCGTTAATATGATTTCTTACATGTAAAGGAAAACTATTATGATTGAAGTTTTTAGGTTGTATTATATCAGTAACCGTCAAAATATGTTTCACTTTAACATTATAAAAGTTGTCTCTTTTTGTTTTTAATGATAAAACAAAATCATACGCTTCTAAAATATCATAGTATAATTCTTTGATTATTTTTTTTGTTTTTTCATTTTGTGTATAGTGACATGTATATTTATTTTTTTCAAAGAATGATATTAATAATTTACTTTTTTTTGACAGATTCATGATATTATATAATATAATATACTGCTATTTATTTTTATTATCTATTTTATAGAATTATTATTTATGGATTTTATAAAATTATTATTTATGGATTTTATAAAATTATTATATATATTATTAATAAATGGACAAAACCTTAATCATTATTTTGGCAATTATATTATTTGTTTTGGTTCTATTAAACAGTATAAAATTTTCAGTAACCAATGTTTATTCAATTGAAAATCCGAATCAAAATGACAGCAGTTGTTCTCAAACACAATATGGATGTTGTCCAGATGGAGTAAATTCAAAAATTAATTTTGATGGAACAAATTGTCCTGCTTATAATCCCGGTCCAGGTTATCCAGATAACAAACCAGATGTGGTTGTAACACGTATTTAAAATAATTAAATATATTCAAATTTTTTACACGTCTTCAAATTCATAAACTGCTTTCATCATTTCAACTAATTCGTTGATTGTATTTTTTAATTCCTTAATTTCATTTTTCATTTCTTTCACATCATTTTGCAATTCTATGTAATGACATTTATTAATGCTTATCAAAATATTATCGTTGTTATTAACTTTTATATTTTGTTCTTGTTTTTCTTCTTTATTTTTTCTTTTTCTGCCTTCACCAGATGATACAATTGATTTATATAAATCACTATTTTTGTATATCATATATCCTCTTGCTGATGTACGATTAGGAATGTAATTATTTTTACATAGTCTACTAATTATTCCTCCTGGTGCTCTATTATTTATTTTAGATATTTCAATAATATTTAACATATCAAAATTATATAATTTATTTAATTCTTCATCATCTTCTCTTAACCATGGTTTTCCAGCATCTTTAAAATTAGTTTCTAACTCCATTCTATTGATAATAATTAAAAATAAATTTTTAACTTATTTTTTAATTTTATTTTAATATATTATATTTTTACATTTGAGCCTTTTTTATTTTGTCGCGAATAATCATCAAATTATCAAATACTACAGGTGGTGATCCTTTCACATAGTGAGACAACTTCGCATTCCCGGTAGCCAATAATAAATTTTTCAAGTTTTCATCTTGTGTAAATTTCGCATATTGAGCCGCATAAGTTTCTTCCTTATGTCTTTTACCATAAAAATCTGGATCTATTTCTACTTGAACAGGACGTAACAATTCACCTTTGTATTTTCCTGACTTACTTCCTGCCGCTTTTGCCATATTAGAATCTTTGGATAAATCCGTTCCAGAATCAAGAGAGAAACTCAAGTAGAAATCAGGACTATTTTTTTTGAATTTTGATCCCTGATAATAATGTTCCACACTCGCCCATTTATGATTATCCAATGTAAAAGGATGTTCTCCGATCCAAAAATCAGATAATTTTCTTCTCCATTGTGGAATATTCGCTAATTCTTTGTATTCAATAATCTTATCATTTGGAATTTTCTCTCCTGAACCTTTTCCAGGAAGAGTTTTATCACTTGATTTTGAATAAAATATAAAAACAATATCATCATCATAGAATCCTCTCAGTTTAGCTTCATTTAAATCCTCATTTAAATAATCATCATTTATTGTGTCCTCCTTTACACTTTTCTTATTACTTTCTTTGAATTTTTGAAAATCCGGAATTAATGAAAATAAACCCGCATTTTTTTCCATACATTTTTCAGAAATCATTTTTTTTAAATCATATGGAATTTCAGGATACTTAAATATCATTTTTTTCTTGTATCCAACAATTTTATAATGATTTCCCGTGTAATCAACAATAATATAAAATTCTGGTTTAAATATTCCTGTATTTTCAATGATTTTATCTGATTGTCCACATTGTAAAATATTTTTTATATCCCCACTTTTATAAGCTTCACTAGATAAAATAATAAATTTGATATTTAATATTCGCTCCAAGGTAGATATGGACCATATTTCAGCCCAAAATTCACATGTTCTAACTTTCTTTTTTAACTTTTCTAATGTGTCAATCCCCTTCATAAACTTATAATCTTTCAATAAGGTCATTGTTATTTTTTTCTCTTCTACAAGCTTGTCATGTTCTTTTTTCACATCTTTTGCATTTTCCGAAATAATTTTCTGTTCATTACGATCAATGACCGATTGGAATTTTTGTTTTAATAACAAATATTCTGCTTCTAATTCTTTAATTTTATTTGTATCAGAAATAATGCTTGTATTGTACATGTCATATTGTTCTTTGTAATTATTAAAAACTTCATCATCCACTTCCGCTGATAATTTGTTTCTTAATTTTGTTACGGTTGTTTGTTGAGCAATACTAGAAAATGCATCTCTTATCGTAGCAAATAAACAATCCCCTCCACCTTCATTATCAACAATCATATAATTAGAATTTTTCATATATTTTTCTATCCATGTATCAGCTGGTGACTCGTGATATTTTTCTTTATAATCTTTTGATAACTTAATAGATTCTTCTTTTAATAAGGAGGGAATAGGAACTCCTTGTGTTAAAATAAAAATATCCTTACGATTTTCAGGAATTTCATAATGTTCATTATATTCTTTTTCTTTCATCTCTTCTAATTTTTCATTTATTCCTTCTTCTAACTCTTGATCTTCATCAAGGTCTCCTTCTTTTTGATCTTTTTGTTCCTTTTCTCTGGTTAAAGGCACATCTGGAACCAAACGTAAGTTGTTCAACATTTCTTTTGTAACAAATTGATAAATTAATGGTGATTCTAATTTTTCAACGTCTATATTATTATCATCATCTAAATAAGTAATATAATCACTAGCTTTTATTTCATAAATACCTATTTGTACCACTTTATGATTCTGTTTGACTAAATAGACAGGAAAAAATAAAATATTTTTTTCTTCATAAGTATTCTTAGCATTTCCAACAGCTATAATAACATCTACATCAAGTATTTCTAATTGATATAGGTTCGCTTCCATTTTTAAATCATTTGAATCTACACTTTTTAATTCTGGATAACTTATATCTTCATCAATTTTTGATAATACCATTAATATATTTTATATAATATTTTATATTTAATACAAAATATTATGAATCATTTATTTTTATTTTTTATTTTCACCACAACACATATTTCTTCATGATTTTATCATTTTTAAGTTCATTCATATAAAACCACATGTTTTTTCTTGTAGAAACAATATCTTCATTATTTTCATCATTTTCAAAATCAATCAAGATATGAATGATTTCATCTTTGTTACATTTATTACATTTAATTTGTTTTAAAATTCCATAATAATCACAAATTACAATTAATTGTTTGACTGTATAGTTCATTTGATAATCTATCATTTGTGAAACTTTTATAGATTCTTCATTATTATCCATAAGAATAGTATTTTCTATATTATTTATTAACTCAGAAAGCATGACATCTTCCTCTTCCTCTTCCTCTATTTCATCTATATTTAATTGTATATTTTCACTCATGGTTTATATTATTTATGATAAATTATTATATCTAAATGATAATAAAAAAAGATATTTATTTTATTATTATTTTATTATTATTTTATTATTATTCTAACACTTAAAATTTTTTTTTGAATATCCAATAACAGCACAAGCAATTCTTTTACCTGCATTACCAGTCTTTAAACTTTCACTATTTCCTCCTTTCCCACAATCATCTTCATCTTCATGAATAATTAAACCTCTACCAATAATATTTGCTTTAGTTCCCCTAAGTTTAATAATATTATCATAAAAAGTATATTTTGCATCTCCTTTGCTATTAGTAATAATATTACCTAAATCACCAACATGTCTTTCCTTCATTCCCGGACACCCATGAGTATTTCCATAAGGATTAAAATGCGAGCACATACTTGTACATTTATCTGTTAAATCTCCTGCCTCATGAACATGAAATCCATGTAAAGAATTCGGTTTTAAACCTATAATATTTAAATCTATCCTAATTTGATTATTAGTTAAATCTTCTGTAAACATAACAGTCCCTTTAATATCATCGTTAAATACAGCAATAGCATAAATTGGTTTATTAGTCATTATACTATTATTATATAACAAATACAAATATATATTTAAAAAACAACTTATTAACAATAACAATAAAAATAAGTAAAAATATGATAATAAAAGTTTCATAAATAATGATTATATTTTTATTATTATAATTATAATTATTTATGAAACTTTTATGAAACTTTTATGAATATTTACATTTCAACCATATCCATAAATTTAAAGATTGTTTTATTTGTTAAACTTTTGTAATCTTTCACTTTACTATGTGCTAATTTTTCAATCATTTCTAAAATGGTAAATCCATCTATTTTTTCATAATTAGAATTACTAGTAAATAATTCTTTTCTATATAACAAAGATACATTTTCCGCTAATTCATCTACTTCATTTTTTTTATTTTCTTCTGAAATATAATTATACAACTGATTTAATAAATTTCTAGCAATTAAAATAATTTGTTCTTTTTCAATAATCTTATTATCCATTAGATTCATAAAAAAGGCAGCTAATGATTTTCTCTTTTCATTATCCTTATTAATTCTACAAAAACTATTATAATCAACGGAAGGATCTATGTATTCAATCACATTAAACAATTCAATAAATGTATTCAAACTTTTTTCAAAGGTTTCTCTCATAATTTCATATTTTTTAATTAACTCAGAATATAATTCCGCATAAATCTTAGAATAAAAACGATTCGTAGAAGCAATATCAAATATCGTTGAACTAACTTTAATCATCTCATCCATAGTAATATTATTTTCTATCATTTTTTCAATCACTGTAATTATATGATTTGCAGTTTCTTTGTAATTTTTATCTGTAATTTTATTCAAATAAGAACGAATCAAGTCTATTTCAGAATCCAAACCAACTTTTGCTTCAATTTTTGTTGTCTGAAAAGAACGAATTAATTCCCAATCACTATCATTAATCGCTTCCATATTTTTATTTCCACGTCTTTTTCTATTATTAATGTTATTAATATTTAATAATGGATCCATTTTAATCGGATTTTCCTTTTTTTTGAAAATAGGAGTTTTAACATAGTTTGGAGAACCTACTTCCAATGCTATTTCAGAAATTGTATTCAATATATCATTTGGCAACTCGTAATTAAATCCATTAAAAATCATAGTGTTAAAATCATCTAGTGTATATTTTAATGAATCGGTTGTCATTTTTATATATATCTAATATACTTTATTACATTTATATCAATTTTTTTAAAAATATTATATAAATCAAATAAAATACACTTAAATAGATTAAAATAATATAATACATGTTAAATAAATTTGTGGACATGAAAAAAGAAGGAGAAAAAGAAAAGGAAAAGGAGAAAGAGAAAGAGAAAGAAAAAGAACAAAAATACAAAGATATAAAAGAAGATGATGATGAGGTCAATGATTCTTCTTATGATTTTCAATCATGGGATGAATTGGAAATAAATACTGATTTATTAAGAGGTATTTATGCGTATGGTTTTGAAAAACCTAGTCCCATTCAACAAAAAGCGATCATCCCTATCATTAATCGTAGAGATATTATTGCTCAAGCACAATCAGGAACCGGAAAAACCGCTACTTTTACAATAGGAGCATTGCAACTCATTGATTATACAAATAATAATACACAAGTTTTAGTTTTATCTCCCACAAGAGAATTAGCTGGACAGACTGCAAAAGTTATGGAAGGAATTGGTTCTATGATGAATGACCTTCGTGTACAAACCCTTTTTGGTGGTTCTTCCTATGAAGAAACAAGTATTTTTTCTAGTAAAAAATTACCACATGTTATTTGCGGATGCACAGGACGTATTTATGATATGATGCGTCGTGATAAAATTTCGTGTAAACATATTAAACTTATTATTTTAGATGAAGCGGATGAGATGTTGTCTAGTGGATTTAAAGAACAAGTTTATAATATTTTTCAATATTTAAATGAAGATATACAAGTGGCATTATTTAGTGCTACACTTCCAACTCATGTTTATCCAATTATAAATAAAATAATGAGAAATCCTGTAAAAATAAGTGTAAAAGCAGAAATGCTTACTTTGGAAGGAATTAGTCAATTTTTTGTTGCAATAGATGATGATAGACAAAAATACATGACCTTAAAACATTTATTTTCATTTGTATCTCTTTCTCAATGCATTATTTATTGTAATAGTATTAAACGTGTTTCAGATTTATATGAAGCTATGCGTGAAGATGAATTTCCTGTTTGCTGTATACATAGTGGAATGGATAAAGGAGAGCGAAACATTGCTTTTAATGAATTCAAAAATGGCAAATCACGTGTTTTAATTTCATCCAATGTTACCGCAAGAGGAATTGATATTCAACAAGTAAGTATTGTTATTAATTTTGATTTGCCAAAATGTGTTCATAACTATCTTCATAGAATTGGGAGAAGTGGAAGATGGGGAAGAAAAGGCGTCGGAATTAATTTTATTTCTAGGAGAGATATTGGAAAGTTAAAAGAAATTGAAGAGCATTATTCATGTGAAATTAAAGAACTTCCAGCCGATTTAGATTTTCTGAATAAATATTAGAGTTACAAGAGAGAAAAGAGAGAAAAGTAAAAAGAAAAAAGAAAAAAAGAGAAATTCGTATAGTTAATTATATTATCTTTCTTCAATAAAATATAATATAATAAATGAACCATGAAAGTAATACCAAATTAGAAGAAGATATAAATGATTATTTTAAATTTCCAATTTATTATAACGATAAAAAAGTTGTATTAAAAGAAAATATTATTAAAGATTTAGAATTAATATCATCTATTGACACATCATCCATTGACATATCATCCAATCCAATATCATCTTATTATTTTAATACTCATAATAATAATGAATTTGCCAAAAATATAAGCAAACAAGTAGCCCATTATTACACGACCGATGTTGATTTTTTAAAAGAAAATCAAATACTTTTAAAAGAATACCAAAAAGCAAATGAAAAATACATACATATAGATAAAAATTATTCAACTATTATTGAGATATGGAAAGAAATTAAAGGAGACACAGGGTTTAAAGAAAAATATCAATATGTTGATTGGTCTATGTTTGAATTTTTAAATCATTCCGAATGTTTTTTACAAATTATGAGTTTGTATAATATTGTTTCCCCTGTTATTTCTTTTTTGGTTCCCGTTATTATTTTAATCATTCCTTTTTTTGTCATAAGATTGAAAGGATTAGTTTTAACGATGGAAGAATATATTGACGTATTAAAAATTGTTGCACAAAGTCATGCTTTAGGAAAATTATTTACAAAATTCAATGAAGTGAATATGAATGAGAAAATTTATTTTATGGTTTCTGCTGCATTTTATCTTTTTTCTATCTATCAAAATATTTTAATTTGTATTCGTTTCAATCATAATATGGTTAAAATACATAAATATTTCAAAGATATAGAAGTCTATTTAGATTACACTATTCAATCCATGGATCACTATTTAGCTTATTCTTCCAATTTGGAAACACAAAAAGAATTTAATAATGTCATTAATACTAATAAAGAAACATTAATTGAATTCAAACAAAAACTTTTACATATTACACAATATAAATTTACAAATTTCAAAAAAATATTTGAAATAGGTCATGTGTTAAAATCTTTTTACCAATTATATGATAATAAAAAATACAATCATGCATTTATGTACTCGTTTGGTTTTCATGGATATATTGATTTAATGGAAGGATTAATAGTGAATATTGAAAACAAACAAATCCAATTTTGTGAATTTATAAATGAAAATAAAAAAACAGTGTTTAAAAATAGTTATTATGCTTGTTTAAAAGATAGTAAACCAGTTAAAAATAACATCAAATTAAACAAAAATTTAATTATTACAGGACCAAATGCATCAGGAAAAACAACCATTTTAAAATCTACTTTAATCAATATTATTTTTAGTCAGCAATTTGGATGTGGATTTTACGATTCAGCAAAAATGAAACCGTTTGATTTTCTTCACTGTTATTTAAACATTCCTGATACATCTGGAAGAGATAGTTTATTTCAAGCAGAAGCTAGAAGATGCAAAGAAATATTAGATATTGTAGAAAATAGTAAAGATCAAAGTCATTTTTGTCTTTTTGATGAACTTTATTCTGGAACAAATCCAGAAGAAGCCATTCTTAGTGCAGCATCATTTATGAATTACTTAATCAAAAATAAAAATGTTTCATGTTTATTAACTACCCATTTTATAAAGGTTTGTAAAAAACTTAAGAAAAATAAAAACATTGTAAATTATCATATGGTAGCAAGTAAAAATAACAATAATAAAATTACATACACTTACATGTTTAAAGAAGGAATTTCTGAAGTAAAAGGTGGAATTAATGTATTATCGGATATGAATTATCCCAAAGAAATTATTGATAATACGATTATCAAATCGTGAAGGAAACTAATAAAAAACAAATAAATAAATTAATAAATAAATTAATATAAAAAATGAGGTATAATTGATATATTCGTTAATTCATAGATTAATTAATATATTGTTCTTGTAATATAGTATAACATGAGTTTTTTTTCAGATATATTTAACCCTACATTCTTAATGTTTTTAGGAATATTAACCATTGTTTTAGGACTGATAATTATTTATTTTGAAAGTAAATTGAGAGAACAAAATCATAAAATATCATCTATGTTAAGTCTAGTCTCTTCTTTAGCAGAAGAAATTAATAACGTTAAAATAGGTTTAAATAATTTAACAATCATGTCTGCTGGTGGCAACAGTTTTCCTTTTAGACAAAATATAAATAATGTAAATAATGTAAATATTTTAGAAAAGATTGATGAAGAAGACCATACGATGATCAATGTTTCAGACGATGATGAAGATGAAGATGAAGATGAAGATGAAGATGAAGATGACAATGACGATGACGATGACGATGACGATGAAGACGAAGATGATGACGACGATGATGATACAAAAACAGTAATTAACAAAAAAATAAATGATATAAAAATTTTAAAAATAAATATGATTGAAGAAGAGGAAAATACAGAGGAAGACAATGATTTTGAAGAAATAAATGATCTGGATTTTCATAATGAAAATAATAATAATAATAATGAAGATAATAATGAAGACGATGATGAATTAAATGAATTAGAGATTGTTTCTGATTCAGAATCTGAAAATGAATCTGGTACTGAATCTGAAATCAAAGATAAAAATAATTCAGGAAAAAGTTTTATTCTTTTTAATAAACAAAACAATAATGACAATAATAATTTTGTTCCAATTGATGCTATTAAAGAAATAAATAATGAAAATTTGAAAGAATTATCAGACGATCATTTTGATTTAAAGTCAATCAATATTTCTAATTTAGAAGAATCAAAAAACAATGAAGTAGACTATAAAAAAATGTCACTTACAAAATTAAAAACAATGGTTTCTAAAAAAGGACTATCCAAAGATTCTAGTAAACTTAAAAAACATGAATTAATAAAATTACTTGAATTAGAATTAGAATAAGAATTTTCTCTTAGTGTAATATAACATGAGTTGGGCTACTTGTTATTCTGGTTCAAATAATATTCATTTTAATTTTCCTCCAATTATGGCGGATGGAAGAAATTATGCTTCTTGGCAGCCTGAAGCTGTAGTAAATCAAAGAATACAAAAAACAGAAGGGATTAAAAGTAACTGGGCATATCGTCAATTCCTACAACACAATAGTGAACAGATTAGAAAATACAATAATTTAGAAGCATGTTATGATTTAGGTTTAGATCCACATACGAATGTAGGAACCACACCATCTAGTAATGTTCCTTATAAATTTAGTTCAATTTATGACACCAATACACCTGGTTATGGATATCCTAATAGTGATTTAAAAAATTCATATTTAAGCAGAGAACAATTAAATGCAAGATTAGTGTCTCCATCTATTAATCCTTCCAACTATCAAAATCAAAATGTAAATGTAAATGTAAATGTAAAACAAGCATAATAAAATAAATTATTTTTAATAAATATAATAAATAAATACAATAAAGAAATATAATAATAAATATAAAAATTGATTATTATTATATATGAAGGTTTTGAGTATTGATATTGGTATTAAAAATTTTGCTTTTTGTTTATTTGAAAAAGCTTCTGGGAATGATTTTTTTCACATATCAAAATGGGATGTAGTTAATATTTCAGAAGAAGAAAGTTTTCAATGTTCTTTTATTGATAAAAGTATATCATCTATTAATCCATATCAATGTAATAAACCAGCAAAATTTAAAAAAAATCTTGATTGTTTTTGTTTAAAACATGCGAAAAAACAACCTTTTCAAATTCCTGATTCTGAATTAAATAAATCATCCATTCAAAAACACAAAATGCAAACACTTTTAGAAATTGTTAAAAAATACGATATTGAATACGAAAAATCTTCTAAAAAAAATGACTTGGTTTCACTTATTAATCAATATACTTATGAGAATTATTTCCAAAAAATTGAGACTACGAATGCGAATAAAGTAAATTTAATAAATATTGGTTCCAATATAAAAACCAAATTTAACACCTTATTTTTTGATGAAGATACGATTGATTATGTTATTATTGAAAACCAAATTGGTCCTATTGCAAATCGTATGAAGACAATTCAAGGAATGATTGTACAATATTTTATTATGAGTCCTATTTTTGTAGAAAATATTGAATTTGTTTCTGCATCCAATAAATTGAAAAATTGCAATATCAATACCAAAACCAAATATTCCGATAGAAAAAAAATAGGAATACAAAAGTGTTTAGAAATAATATCCTCCAATCATTCTTTTTCAAATCAAGTTGATTATTTTAACACACATAAAAAAAAAGATGATTTATCTGATTCTTTTTTACAAGGATTATGGTTTATTAATGATAAAAAATTATAATTTTTTCATTTGAAACAATAATAAAATAATTTTATTATATAATGATTTTCATTCCTATTGATATTGTAAATATAATTTTAGTCTATGTTAGTGAACTAAATAACTATATTATCATAACACAATATCATTCAACTACAAATAAAGAATACTATAAGATAAATTTCTATTCTGATTTATTATGGAATATAAAATCCACTATTATAATGAAAAAATTATATCCATTTTATATTATTTATTTTTGTAAAAAATATGATATAGATCTTTACAAATACGTTAAAGCTTATTATGATGAACAATTAAGGAAAAAAATAATTAAATAGTAAATTAACTTGATTGTAAAACAAATTATTATAAAATTAATAAAAATATATATTTTAATTCGTATTACTTAAAATTATATGTTCTATTTAATGAATAATAATGAGTGATATAATTGAATTATCCGAATTAAACTTTGATGACATGAATACTAGTTCAATGAAATCTTCCAATTTTGGTGGAGGATTAGAATTATTAATGAACGATAAAATAAAAGAAAGTACAAAACATAATTCTGATATTGATTTAGAAGATCTTAATAATTTAGAAAATGAATTAAATAATCTTGTAGATGATATGCCTACAGAAAGTTTCAAACCAAAATCAGAATTATTTAACAACATAGATAGCTCTTTAAATGATAAACATTCAGTGAAATTTAGCGACTTTGATCAACCATCTATTGGTAAGTCTACCGCTGACACATCTAGTGAAAATAAAACATGGGATGGATATGGAAAATTTAATAATATTCCTTTGAATCCTGATAAGGGTCAACCATCCCAACCACAAATGTCCAAAGAAGAACTTTTGAGAGAAAAATTCAAATATTTAAGAAAGTTAGAAGCACTTGAAAAAAAAGGGGTTGAATTATCCAAAAAATACAACATGGAATCATCCCTTCAAGAAATGCAAGGAGAATATGAAACCATATTAGAAGAAAAATCCAAGGCTAATTCTGTTAAATTTCAAGGTAACATGTTAATGGCATGCATTAACGGAATTGAATTTTTAAATGGTCGTTTTGATCCTTTTGACATTAAACTTGATGGATGGAGTGAACAAGTAAATGAAAATATTACTGACTATGATGAAATTTTCGGGGAATTATATGAAAAATATAAATCTAAGGCAACCATGGCACCAGAATTAAAATTATTATTTCAACTTGGTGGAAGTGCAATGATGGTTCATATGACAAATACTATGTTTAAGAGTGCCATGCCTGGCATGGATGATATATTACGTCAAAATCCAGATCTTATGCGTTCTTTCCAAAATGCTGCCGTTAATTCTATGGCACAATCTAGTCCAGGATTTTCAGGTTTTATGTCTAACATGATGAATCCTGAAATGGGATCTTCTCAGGGACAAGGACCTCCACCTCCAATGGCTACCCAAGGTCCTAATTCTGTTCCACCTCCTATCTCTAGACCTGGAAATAATAATTATTCAAGTAGATCAGAAATGAATATGAATATGGGTCGTAGTAATTTTGTAGATGATGGAATCAATTTGAGAGAAAATGCGGAAAGAATTGATTTGATGAGTGATAGAAGACCTCCTCGTCCTGAAATGAAAGGACCTAGTGATATTAGTGATATTTTATCTGGATTAAAAACAAAAAGTATTAATATTCAAGCACCACCACCATTGCAACAACCAGATTTTAATAGTAATAGTAATATGAACATGAATGATAACAGTACAATTAGTATTAGTGACTTAAAATCTTTGCAAGGAGATGGAAACATGCCAAAAAAAAGTAGAAGACGTCAAAAGTCTGCTAGTAACACTGTGAGTTTAGATATATAAATGTAAAAAAAATATTATGTATATTATATAATGAAATTTAAATCAATTTCAAAATGTCACTCTGAAGTTACTTTAGAGAATTCTGAAGGAACACAAGCGTACGGAACAGCATCTGCAACAGCATCTGCAAAAGGAAATACATCAACATTAACAATTACAAAAAGCGATAATTTATCACTAATCAATGCGTACGATTTAGCTTATAAAATGGCATCTAGTTATTTTACAACAAAAAATTTAATTCTTAAAGATACAACAAATACAATAACAAATAATTGCATTGAATATATTTATACTAATCCTAATAAGATTGAGTATAAAAAACCTTTTACACTATATTATAAATCTGATAATATAAATATAAATAATACATTTCAATTAACTTATAAAGATAAGGTTTTGTCTACATTTGAACCTAATACAGTATTAACAAAAATAACAAATGGTTATAGTAAAATATCGTATTTTTCTAATGTTACCATTAATCCAAATACACACGAATGTTTTATTTCATATAATATTATTCCTAATAAAATATTAACAATAAACAAAGATAATGGTAACTATAATGAATATTTAACTATTAAAGATGGGTTACAAGAACCAGTTGGTGTTGAATTTGACGAATTCAATAATATGTATGTAGCAAATTTTGTAAAAAGTAATATAAAAGTTTACAATCCAAATAAAGAATTAATATATATAATTAATGATGTATTGTTTAGAAATTTAGGTGGAATAGGTTTTTATAAAGGAAAATTATATGTGTTAAATGGTCTTCCTATTAATGATAAAAAAAGTCCATATTATAAAAAATTTATAATTTTTGAAACTATTTTATCATATGATAATAAAAATAATGTTACTTCATCTAAGGTTAATGTATTTTGTACAGATACATTAAGTGCACCTTTATTCATATGTTTTGATAAATTTAACTACAGTTATGTAACTAATTATTTTAATAACACTATTTCTAAAATTAATATGACTACTGGAGAAGCAGAAGTTTATATTGATGAAACAAAAGGTATATTAAAACCTAGAGGAATTACAATTGATAAAGAATTAAATTTATATGTATCATGTGGTGACGTATCTACAAAAACATTTTTTATATCAAAAATTGATAGCAATAAAATTGTAACAACTTATACAACTAAAAATTTAAATAGCCCAAGAGGTTTAGCATTGGATATTGAAGGTGACCAAAGTTTATATATATGCAATTTAGATTCTAAATTAATAAAAATAATTCGTGATAAATATATTTTTGATATACAAGATAATATTTTGGAAAAAGGAGATAATATATTAGTTATAAAAGATGTAACTAATAATTTAATTATAGATACTTTTACATTAAATATAAAATAATTAACTACAAAATATATATAAGTAATAATTTATTTACTTTAAAGATAAACTATAGTATACCATTCAGGTTTCTCTCTTTTTTTCTTCCAAGAAGCTATTTTTTGTTTTTCTTCTGACATGTAATAATTACGATATGATTCCACTGGATCAGACATCTTGTATTTTTCTGGCATAGCAAGAGCAAATGGTGTTAACCCTTTTTCTTCAAATTTGTCGTCAGAAGGAATATTTTCTCTCAAAATTAAAGACATGATAAAAGATTTATGCATTTTTGTTTCTGGGTGTCCATATCTATATTTCCATTCATTGTGAAGTTCTTCAACTAAATCAAGTGTCCAAATAAAATTGGCACGTGATTTTCTACACCAAATAGTAACTGGATGATTTTTATGGGCAAGTTTATAGATACGTTCATTGACTTCATCTTCTGGATCTATTATTCGTTTTGCTGAACAAAGCATTTGAACAGCTTCTAATAATATTTTACTGACATGTTTGTCCATCATAAATTCAGCTATTTCTTTTTGAATCAGAGATAATATAAATAAATTCATTTTTTCACCTTGAAGATTTATATTTAATTAAGTTATTAAAATCATTTATTAGATAATAAATGATTTCAATTTTTTTTAAACTTTTTTCTTTTTTTCTTTTTTATACTACTTTTTTAAAAAATCTTAATTAATTATGTAAAAATAATATTCAAATATTCAATATTCAATATCCGAATCAATATTTATACCTAATAAGTCACTATATTTATCATGTATTAATGCCTCTAAGGTAGCTGCACTTAAATATTTTTCACTTTTCAATATTTCGGATCCCTCTTTGATTAAATCTTTTGATTTTATTAAAATTATTTCCGCATAATTATAAGCCTTGTTAATTAACTTAATCACATCTCTATCTATAAACTCTTTAAATTTATCACTTGAATTAGGATAAATTATATTTGATCCCATACCATAATAGACAACCATTTTTTCAGCCAATTTTAAAGCCTCTTCAAAATCATTTAATGCACCCGTTGTTACAGATATTCCGTAAAATATTTCCTCTGCAATTCTTCCCGATAATAGAATCATTAGATGTTCAAAAAGGGCTTCTCTTGTATAAATATTAGACACCGAAGTTTCAAATACGGTGTAACCAGGACTTCTTGGAGAAGAAAAATTAATAATCACTTTCACCATTTTTGCATGATGTTTTGAAAATATTCCTACAATTGCATGACCCATTTCATGTATTGTAATATGATCAACAATATCCGATGTAAATTCATGTTCATTGGGTTGCCATCCCACCATCATTTTATTTAATACCAAGTCAAAATCACTATAAGTAAATTCTTCTCTATTATATCTGAGCGCGTTTAGCATGGATTCATTCAATAAATTTTCTATTTGGGCTCCAGTTAATCCTTCCGTCATTTCAACCAAATCCATAATATTAATGGAACGATCATATGGTTTTCCAGTGATATGTATGTCAATAATTGCCTTTCTAGTATTCTTATCTGGAAGACCAATAAATATTTTTTTATCAATTCTTCCTGGTCTTGTCAAAGCATTATCTAGTAGATCAATACGATTGGTTGCAGAAACTAAAAAAACCCCTGTATTATTTTTAAATCCATCCAACTCTACTAATAATGAATTCAAGGTTGAATCTCTTTCATTGGAAGAGGATTCACCGTCAGAGGATCTTTTACGTCCAACTGCATCTATTTCATCAATAAAGATAACACATGGAATATTTTTTTTTGCCAATTTAAATAATTCTTTGATTCTTGTGGAACCAACACCTACATATTTTTCCTGGAAATCTCCACCAGATAAGGCAATGAAGCCACACTCAGCTTCGCCAGCAAGTGCTTTTGCTAATAATGTTTTTCCTGTCCCTGGTGGCCCTTCAAGAATTAAACCTTTCGGAATTCTTACATTGTATTTCATATACTTACGATAATTCTTTAAAATATCCACACATTGTTTCAATTCTTCTTTTACATTTTCATACCCACCAACATCTTTAAATTTAACTGGATAATTTTTAATTACTTCAAAATTCGCAGATTTTGTTTCACTACTACTACTACTATAACCATTGTTATTACTATTGATATCGTTATCATTATCGTTATCCATTTTGATACCAAGACCAAGGGCTTCTAATAAATTTTGTTTTTTTACCACGATACGTAATGGTTTTTTAATTTCTTGATCTGAAAAAAAACCATCGTTTTCTTCTTCTTCCATGATTCGTTGATCATTCCCCAAAATACTATTATTTTGTATCGTAACATTTTTTGAATTTAATCTTTTTATTTGTTCTTCATAATATAGTTTTGAAACTGGATATTTATTTTTTAAATAATATTGTTCTTTTTGCTCATTTAATTCCTGATTTTTTCTATTTAAAACTTCTTCATAATATTTTCTACCATATGGGTTTGTAATTTTTTTATTATTTAAATTATTTTCATAATTTACTGTTCTTATTTTATATCCAAAATATGCATCCATATTTACATTTACAAAGAAATAAACCCCAATTGCTTTTAAAAAAATCATTGTAAATAATACTATTGTTTTCATTTTAAGTATATTTTACTTATTTATTATTGTTTATTATTGTTTATTATTGTTTATTATTGTTTATTATTGTTTATTATTGTTTATTATTATTTGGCTTAACCTTTCTTTACTTTGTTTAAAAAAGTTGATTATTATTTGGGTCAACCTTTATTTACTTCGTTAAAAAAGATTGATTTTTTAATATTAGAGACAATATTCATGATTGGCGTCCTATTTTGTCCATATAATAGTGAATCATGAACTATTTTTAGATTCCCAACTAAGCTTTGACGATTCATATGAATCCAAATGACAAAGAGGAGAAAAAGGAAACCTGTAAAATAAACATCATTCATTTTAATTTTCTCTTTTCGTAAATAATATAATGGAAATACTTTTATGATTGTATTCACGATGATAAACATGAAAATAGTTATCCTACTTGTACCAAATAAAATCATCAATATCAACATGACTATGTTATCTAATAGTCCCAGGATTAAAGCAAATTTAGGACTGTATTTTATCCATTGAAAGAAATACAAGAGAAACCATGCATAGATCCAGTATGAAAATATTAAATCCGCACGTAAAGGTTTTGGCATATGGAGTTAGTTATCTATATATACGTGAATATTTTATAATTTACTTTACTATTTGCTTTTTATTTTCCTTAGTCATATTTAGGAAAATATTTTGTAAACTAGTTTTAATTATGAAAAATAACCGCATCAATAATAATATTTGTAAAACATCTAGTTCTAGTTGCCCAAAAAGTGGAATTAAAATACATGAAAGTGACAATGACTGTACCTTTGGATATAATGATGAAGACCAACTAAATTTCTACAATAAAATTAAAAATCAAAACAAACATACGGGAGTAAGAATTGAAAATAGTAAAAATGAATATAATATAGATCCTTTTGATAATATTAACCCATTTCGTAATCCCGATGGCGAAAAAGAAGTTGTAATCCTTAATTATGATAAATCACAGTTTAACAAATTAGATTTAAATATTAATAATTATTCACAAAATGAATTATATCAATTATTCGGAATACAAACGCAATTTTTGAGTGAAGACATTATGAAAACATCCAAAAAAACGGTTTTAAAAACACATCCTGATAAATCTGGATTAGAACCCAAGTATTTTCTTTTCTTTTCACAGGCTTATAAACGTCTTTTTAGCATCTATGAATTTCAAAATAAGTCCACCAAAAAAACCGAAAATAAAAGCGAATATTATGATTCAAACAATGGCGTCATTTTAGATAAAATGTTTGAAAAGGATAAATCCCTTAAAGATACTGGTAATTTCAATAAATGGTTTAATGAACAGTTTGATAAACATAAATTGGATGGTGAATCTGAATCTGGATATGGTGACTGGTTAAAATCAAATGATGATATTGTGGAAATGGGAAATGTAACTGAAGCAAATATGGCATCCGAAATAGAAAAAAGAAAAAAACAAGTTCAAACTTTATCCAAGTATAATGGTGTCAGTACACAATATGCAAATACTTTTGGTGGTTCTTCATTAATGGATTATAATAATAATTATACTTCAGGTTCATTATTTACAAATGATGGGATTGGTTATACAGATTTAAAACAAGCTTATGTAGAATCAGTGATTCCAATAACCGATGAAGATTATGAAAAGATGCCAAAATTTAGAAACATTGAAGAATATAAACGATATAGAGAATCTGTTGACACAAAACCTCTGGATAAAGAGACATCTATGAAACAATTATATACAGATAATAGATTGCAAGAAGAAGAAAGCATTGCATTAGCTTATCATTATGCGAAACAAGCTGAAAAAGCCAATAAAAGTAGTCAAAATTTTTGGTCGTCTATTAAACAAATCGCGAATTTATAAAAGATTTGCCATGTTCTAATAGTAAGTTTACTTTAATTATTTATTGTATTATTATATCATAAATAATTAAATGAAGAAAAATGAAGAAAAAGAAGGAGAGAAAAATGGAGAAAATGGAGAAAATGGAGAAAATGGAGAAAATGGAGAGAAAGAAGAAAAAATATTATTAGAAAAAAAAGGATTCAAATTTTTTAAAAATGATTCCAAATATTGTTGTACTTTTTCGATAATAAATGATAAGATTTATTTACCTGCTATTATTAATTTTGAGTTGATAAAAATAATACATGCCTTAAATCCAGATATTTCTGAAAGAATTGAAATGGAAAACGTTTCAGAGAATGAAGTGAATTGTTTAATTCTGGTGAAAAATTTATTTCAAGATTTAGGTCTACCACAAAAATATAGTTATTTAAATATTAAAAAGGTTACTACTAATAATACCATTTTGTTTCACGCCTTTCCAAAAAATATCACATCGGAGTATAATAACTTACCTACAAATTGTGAAAGTGCCAACATTCATTCCATAAAATGTGTTTGCGATATTCTTACAAATCATGAAATTAAATTAAGCTTTGATACTTATTTACTAAATAATTTTTATATTCCACCTTTTTTGGAAAAAATGATTGGGTTAATTATTTACAAATTATTTAATCGCATAAAACAATTTATAGAAAATATAACGATATAAATAAACGATATAAATAAACAATATAAATAATATAAATAGTAAAATCATGACGTATTTTATAAATATTACATACATTAAAAAAGTAATCAACTTTATTATTTTTTTATCTAGTACATCTTGGATTCTTCTAAGTGAGTTATTTATTTATGCTTTGTTACAAAATTATGGTTTATTCATAGACAATTTAACCTATCGTTTGTCAAAAATTAATATTTTGTATGTCAAAGTTTTTCAAGCCTTTGCTTTAAATAATCATTTTATTGATAAGAAAATCAATGATAAATTATTAAGATTTACAGACCATGCACCATGGGTTTCTAGTGATATAGATTATTATAATCTAATAAATATTTATAATGAATATAATTTGAGTTTAAAAAATGGGTTTGAATATCCAATAAATTCTGGAATGATTTCTCTTATTTTTAAAGGATACGACAAAGTAAATAATAAAAATGTAATTCTCAAAATTAAACGAGTAAATATAGAAAAAAAGTTGTCATGTGCCATAGATAATTTACTTTATTTCGTATTTATCTTATCCTTTATTCCTATGTTTAACAAATATCACATTTCTGAATCTATTCAAAAAACAATTGATATGATTACTGTACAAACGGATTTCAATGAAGAAGTTAAAAATATGCAGAAAATGAAACGAAATTGTCTTCATTTAAAGTATGTAATTATTCCTGATGTATATGAATATGTAACGAAGAAATATCCCGATGTTATTATGATGGATTTTTTAGAGGGACTAACCATCAATCAAATTGAGAAAAATGATTATGAACCCTTTGCAAAACAAGTGATTAAATTTGGGTTTGTTACAACTGCCATTCATGGTTTTACACATGGTGACTTACATGTAGGAAATATTTTATTTATCAAGGATCAAGAAGAAAAAGATGATGAAGAAAAAGATATCAATTATAAATATAAAATAGGTGTCTTAGATTTTGGCATTGTTTATCAAATAGATGAAATGTATAAAAACACATTATTTGAAATTGCTACTGATTTTTTTACGTTGCCATCTAAAACATTAGCAGAAAAAATTATTATGTCTGGAATAATAGAACCCATATATGTTCTAAAAAAATTACCTAAATATCATTATTTAAATATTGTTCAATTTGTTACAGAAATTATTGATGAAATGGTGTCTAATTCCAAAAATGCGAATCAAATACAAGTTTACAAGTTTCTATCTAATTTTCATTCCTATTTACTAGATCATGAAATTTCAGAACTTGGATTAGGACCTAGTGAAAATTTTGTAAAAACCCAAATGTGTTTAACAATGTCTCATGGTGTTACATTAACACTTTGTGATGGCGAATATATTTCCATTGCAGATAAAGTATTAAATGAATTATTTCATATTGATCTTTTTACTCAGGAAACTAATTAGTAGTTATATTCATCTTTTTACTCAGGAAACTAATTAGTAATTATATTCATTTTTTACTCAGGAAACTAATTAGTAGTTATATTCATCTTTTTACTCAGGAAACTAATTAGTAGTTATATTCATTTTTTACTCAGGAAACTAATTAGTAGTTATATTCATCTTTTTACTCAGGAAACTAATTAGTAATTATATTCATTTTTTACTCAGGAAACTAATTAATTAATTAATTAATTATCGTAACCCCAAGGCCATACTGAGGCTACTCCATTTAATACATGAATTAAGCGATAATTATTATCATGACTAAATCTATTTTTTAAAAAACTTATACAAACTGGCAAAACAATATTCGCGTGTTTTTCATTTTTCAAGTATGTAATTGCTTCATTCATGGTTTTTCCTGTAGTAATCATCTCATCTATTAAAATAATATTTTTTCCTTGTATATCTTCTTTGATTGATTCACAGACAGAATAAACACCTAGGTTTCCTAGAATGTTTCTTTGATACATATCATTAAATGTATCCACCGGTTTTTTATTACAATGATATTCTTCTCTAGATATTTTGATTTTATAATTAGGAATATTTAGTTTTTTAGAAACATAATCGGATATAATGGCGCCTCCTGTTTTAATACCTACTACGCCGTCAAATTGAATATTTGTTTCTTTTATTTTTTCTATAAGAATATCTAAATAATCTTCTAATTGATGCCATGTAATAAAAGTACGCCCTTGTGTAAAAGAATTTGCAAGAATAGACAAAAATTTTAAATAAAATGGACTGGTTCGTTTCTTTTGGATACTTGAAATCATAGTAGTATCTACCCAATTCGGTATCGGTTTATATAATTCTATTTCAATTTTGTACATGATAGTACATATTAAAACAAATGTTATTCCTAAGATATACAACAAACATTTATAGGATAGATGATTTGAAATATAAATGTAGGAATACATTGATCCAACAATTATTCCTGTTAGAACTTGTAAAACCGTATGTGCTTCACTAAATACTCTTTGTAAAGAAACGAATATAATTAATAATGCAGATGTATTAAAAGAAATGTACCGATAATAATACAATAATAATGCAAAAATAGTTATACTTTGTGCATGACCTGAAGGCATTCCTAGACATTTTAATGTGATATTTTCTATTTTTTCACATTTTAATGATGGTCTCTTAATTAATTTATAATCAAAAAATGTATTAAAACACATTTTTTCAAGACCATTTAATATAAGGTGATCATATAAAATAATTATTGATATGATAAAAAAAAATAAACAATATTTTTTTTATCTACTAATTTCATTTATATTTTATTTATATTTTATTTTAGATAATTTTTAGATAATTTTTAGATAATTTTTAGATAAATTTTTATAATATTAATCTTGTATTATATTATAAATGTCTGCACAAGAAACAACTTATAAGGCTTTTGCAGTAGCTAATGTTTTTGGGTTTACAGTCATTGGAGATCGTGTAACAGCGTCTGCAAGTGCTACTGCAACATCAACTAAAAGTTATCAAGATGCATATCAGATAGCCAAAAATATTGCTATAAATGTTGCGCGTTCAGAGTTGGAAACGACGATAGATATAATTCAACAAACGATTGATATTATTGAGAACGAATACTCATTTACAGGACCAACAGGTCAACAAGGTGTTGCAGGAACAGGTTCTACTGGACCAACTGGACAACAAGGTGTTGCAGGAACAGGTTCTACTGGATCAACCGGTGCAACAGGTCCACAAGGTATTCCAGGAACTTCAACAGGAACAGGTTCTACTGGATCAACCGGTGCAACAGGTCCACAAGGTATTCAAGGAATAGGTTCTACTGGTGAAACAGGTGCTACTGGTGAAAAAGGTGAAACTGGTGCAACAGGTCCACAAGGTATTCCAGGAATTTCAACAAGAACAGGTGCTACCGGATCAACCGGTGAAAAAGGTGAAACTGGTGCTACAGGTCCAACAGGTCAAACTGGAGCTACTGGAGTTACTGGTGCATCTGGATCAACAGGAAATACGGGTGCTACTGGAGTTACTGGAAATACTGGTTTTACTGGACCAACAGGAGCAACTGGTTCTGTAGGTCCAAGAGGTATACCAGGATCTGCAACTAATACTGGTGCAACAGGAGAAACTGGTTTTACTGGATCAACAGGAAATACGGGTGCTACTGGAGTTACTGGTGCAACTGGGCCAACAGGTTTTACTGGATCAACAGGAGCAACTGGTGTTACAGGCCCAAGAGGTATACCAGGATTTGCAACTAATACTGGTGCAACAGGAGAAACTGGTTTTACTGGATCAACAGGAAATACGGGTGCTACTGGAGTTACTGGTGCAACTGGGTCAACAGGTTTTACTGGATCAACAGGAGCAACTGGTGCTACAGGTCCAAGAGGTACAGCAGGATCTGCAACTAATACTGGTGCAACAGGAGAAACTGGTTTTACTGGATCAACAGGAAATACAGGTGCTAGTGGAGTTACAGGAAATACAGGTGCAACTGGAAATACTGGACCAACAGGAAATACAGGAGCAACTGGAGTTACTGGTGCAACTGGACCAACCGGTGACACTGGACCAACAGGTGAAACAGGAGCAACTGGAGTCACAGGAAATACTGGTGCAACTGGAAATACTGGATCAACAGGAAATACAGGTGCTACTGGAGTAACAGGAAATACTGGTGCAACTGGACCAACCGGTGACACTGGACCAACAGGTGAAACAGGTGCTACTGGAGTAACAGGAAATACTGGTGCAACTGGAAATACTGGATCAACAGGAAATACAGGTTCTACTGGAGTAACAGGAAATACTGGTGCAACTGGACCAACCGGTGACACTGGACCAACAGGTGAAACAGGAGCAACTGGAGTCACAGGAAATACTGGTGAAACTGGATCTACAGGTTCAACAGGTGAAACAGGAGCAACTGGAGTCACAGGAAATACTGGTGCAACTGGACCAACCGGTGACACTGGACCAACAGGTGAAACAGGAGCAACTGGAGTCACAGGAAATACTGGTGCAACAGGTGAAACAGGTGCTACTGGAGTCACAGGAAATACAGGAGCAACTGGAGTCACAGGAAATACTGGATCTACAGGTCCAACAGGTGAAACAGGTGCTACTGGAGTCACAGGAAATACTGGATCTACAGGTCCAACAGGTGAAACAGGTGCTACTGGAGTTACAGGAAATACTGGATCTACAGGTGAAACAGGAGCAACAGGTCCAACAGGTGAAACAGGTGCTACTGGAGTTACAGGAAATACTGGATCTACAGGACCAACAGGTGAAACAGGAGCAACTGGAGTCACAGGAAATACAGGAGCAACTGGACTAACAGGTGAAACAGGAGCAACTGGACCAACAGGTGAAACAGGAGCAACTGGAGTAACAGGAAATACTGGATCTACAGGACCAACAGGTGAAACAGGAGCAACTGGAGTCACAGGAAATACAGGAGCAACTGGACTAACAGGTGAAACAGGAGCAACTGGACCAACAGGTGAAACAGGAGCAA
>Ga0209086_10000444_pt1 | contig 35739 bp, 27 predicted proteins | sample M_130207_XF_Meta_FD_187312 | JGI IMG/M metagenome (GOLD analysis project Ga0209086, IMG submission 187312) | Freshwater microbial communities from Lake Montjoie, Canada to study carbon cycling - M_130207_XF_MetaG (SPAdes) (version 2) | ecosystem: Environmental > Aquatic > Freshwater > Lake... | reverse complement strand
TATCCGCATTGAAAGGCTGTTTACAGGAGGTATCGACTGGATAGATGCTCTATTCTGTATCACTAGGATTTCACCCGCTAAGACGTCGCCTTGTGTGGAATCAATCAGTTAGGGCTGCTTTGCGGCGACAAGTGTAGAAGATGAGTTTGGTTTTCCTCGCTTTCCGCGGTCCGCCATTTCCACGGTCGACCTCGGGGCCAAGTACGCTTACTCGCCCCTCGCTGGCGACTTTTGACCGGCGATTCTACCCACGGCAAACAGCGAAGAACCCCAAAAGCAGTTTTCAAGCGGCGTTGTCGAGAGACTCAGCAACAAGGTAAAAGTCACTATGAGAAAACCATACGGCTTCCGAACCTTCAGAATCACTGAAATGGCCCTGTATCACTCACTTGGGAAGCTCCCAGAGCCAAAACTGACCCACAGATTCTTCTGACGAGTCTATTTCTTATACAATCACCCCAGGAACATAGCTTATGCAACGCAGAGAACTCATCCAATCCGCCGCCGGCCTCACCATCCTTCGCTCTGGCATCCTTCGCGGCCAAACCGCCCCCAGCAACCGCCTCAACGTCGCCCTCATCGGCGTCTGGGGACGCGGCACCGCCCATTACAACGTCCTCCGCGATGAAAACGTCGTCGCCCTCTGCGACGTCAACGACCTCCGCACCAAAGAAGGTCTCGAGATCTTCCCCAAGGCCAAGACTTACTCCGACTGGCGCCAATGCCTCGATCAGAAAAATATCGACGCCGTCATCATCTGCACCGCAGACCACCACCACGCCTTCATCGCCAACTGGGCCATCAACCGCGGCAAACACGTCTTCTGCGAAAAACCCCTCGGCATCTCCGTCGAAGAGGTCCGCACGGTCCGCGCCAACTACCTCAAAAACAAAACAAAAGTAGCCACCCAACACGGCACCCAGCGCCACGCCTACCCCAACTTTGAACGCCTCCGCGAGCTCATCCTCGACGGCGCCATCGGCGACCTCAAAACCGTCCACGGCTGGGACGCCCGCCAACTCCCCCGCCCCGGCTACCCCGTCGCCCAGGGCCACCCCCCCGCCGAGCTCCACTATGAACAGTGGATCGGCCCCTCCCCCTATCACCCCTATAGCCCCCAATACTTCGGCGGCTCCGCCGGCCTCAACTGCCTCTTCTGGAACATGTACCGCGATTTCGGCGTCGGCCAAATGGGCGACATGGGCGCCCACACCATGGACCTCCTTTGGAACGCCATCGACGCCGGAGCCCCCACCGGCATCGAAGTCGACCAGGAAGCCACCGACAAGTACAACCCCGACATCTGCCCCGTCAAACTCAAAGTAACCTTCGAACACCCCGCCAACGCTTGGCGCGGACCCATCGAAGTCGTCTGGTACCAAGGCGGCATGAAGCCCGCCGCCCCCAAGGGTTACATCGATGTCTCGAAGGTCCCCAACGGTGCCATCTTCGAAGGGACCAAAGGCAGCATCTTCGCCGACTTCACGACCCGCCTCATCATCCCCAATAACGACGATGGCGATCTGACTTACTACAAACGCCGCGCTAAATCCGACACCCTCCCGCTCGTCGGCGGCACCGGCCAACCCACCCAGGGCGCCCCCGCCCGCCCCGCTGGCGGAGGCAACCGCCGCGCCCAGGAACTCCCCCCCGGCTTCACCGCCCAGCCCAACCAGCAGCCCGGCCCCAGCGGCTTCCCCGACATTCAAATGCTGAATGGCAAAACGCCCGCCGCTCTCGGCCTCCCCAACCCCGCCCTCGAAGGCATCCGCGCCGGCAACCCGCCCAATCGTAGCGGCGACGCCTTCCAACGCGAATGGCTCGACGCCTGCAAAGGTAAGTCGGATAACATCACTCACGGCACCAGCAGTAAGACCCACTGCGACTTCGACTACTCCGGCACGATGATGGAACAGATGTTACTCGGCTTAGTCGCCCATCGGGTCGGCAAGAAACTAACGTACGATCCCGTCGCCGGCCGCATCACCAACGTCCCCGAGGCCAACGACTACCTCAAACGCACCTACCGCCCCAACTGGACTCTTAACGGCTAGGCGCTCAGAGCAGGTATGCTGTCGTCACGCTCGGTGGCGACAGCATACGCGAAGGAGTAGCCGAAGCGTCAACAATCACTTCGGCAGGCCGAATTCGTCGTAGAGAAAGTCCCCATGATCAATGCTCAAATAGGGCTCTCTCATGTGCTTCGCGCAATCCCGACCAATTGCCAAGATCGCTTCGACCTGCGCCGCGACCACGACTTTCGTCATCGAAGACCCTGTGGAGTCTGCCAAATCAGAGGCCAACTCGGAAGCTTCATCGTTCTTGCTATCAAGACTCATAGTTTGGACATTTTATGGTTCATCACCGCAACACCCGATACGCCACCTCCCGCACCGCCCCCGTCGTGTTATAGGAAGCAAACCCCAACGGCGACGACAACTCAATATCCCCCCGCCGCAAACCAATCGCCCTCCCCTGAATCGCCAAATCCACCACCCGCTCCTCCCCAATCCAAGCCCGGATCCGCCCCGGCGTCACCTCCAACCGAATCGCGTACCACTTCCCCGTCTCAAACGTAAAGTAGTTCCGCGTCTCATTGTCCGACGCATCCCACCCGTCGATGCTCGAAACCCCCACAATATCCCCGACCCACCCCCCGGTCACCAGCGTCGCAAACGATTCCCCCACACGAAACGTCAAACTCGCAAAGAAGTCCCCCCCGGCCCGCCGCATCCCCTCGAACCGAATCTCGTAGTTCATCTTCGGAAACGCCCCGCCCCAAGTCACCCCGGTCAAAGGAGCCCCGGCCGTCAAAACGATCTCTCCTCCCTCCTGCTTCACCGTCCCCTTCCGCGGAAACGGAGTCTCCTTCCACTCCCCTGCCAGCGCCTGCCACGCCCCCACCTCCGATTGCGCCGCCAATCCCCCTGCCACAATCAAGCCCAGCAAACTAAGCCGTCTCACGCCGCGAAGTCTATCACCCGTCCACGATCCGATACAAGAACGCAAAGATGCGCCTCGCCTCGACCAAGAGCAAGGTCCAAGTTGGCACCCCGCCCCGCACTAACCCAAACACCACCCGCTCCGAGCACCGCTAAGAGACGAACCCCACCCGGCATAAACTTCGCCCAAAGGCACCGAGCACCCGACTGTGGTTCTCGCAAACCTCGAAGTTGCTGATAAATTGAGGGTTGCCTTTCGTCCTTCGATTCCCTTGATCGCCTCCGTTGGTTGCGCTGGCGGCGGCTTTCATGGCTTCCTTTCGCCGTCGCGCGGCGCTTCAGTTTGAGATTCTGGCCCTTCGTCATCAGCTTGGAGTTCTGCAACGCTCGGTGAAGCGGCCGAAACTGACGGCCGCTGATTGACTCCTATGGGCCTGGTTGTCGGCGGCTTGGGCGTATTGGCAGCCGAGTTCCATCATTAGTCGGCTGGAATCGAGGGAGCTCGGAGTGTGCGGTGTTCCTGTTCGGGTTTGAACAGGGAAGCGGCAGCATCGCCGTCCGCGGCGGTTGGAATGTGGAAATCGGACCTTTGGGCGATTTCCAAGGGCGGTGGGAAGAGAGTGAAAACCTAGTTTTGGTTTTCCTCGCTTTCCACGGCCTGTCATTTCCACGGCCGACTTCGGGGCCAAGTACGCTTACTCGCTCCTCGCTGGCGAATTCTGACCGGCGATTCTACCCACGGCAAACAGCGAAGAACCTTTTCCACTTTCGTAGCGGCCTTCTCGGTCGCCTCGGCCACTTTTTCGAAGCCCTCTCTCGTACCTTGTCGCCGCCGCCCCTCGCGGCATCAGCGGGCTCTTTGGCCGCGCGCTTGGCTAGCTCTACCGCTTCGTCGGTCTCCCGGCGAGTGCGCATGTTTTCATCCTCGGCACATCCCGCTCCAAAGCCGCCGTGGGAACGATAATCATCTTCACGCTGAAGAGGTGGATCTCGCGCCAGGCCTTGCTACCATACGCTAAACGGTTATCCGGTCCAAATCCCGCTCCTGCCGTTTCATCGCTTCTTCGATCCGTTCGGCTTTCCGCTCCAGGCCGCGACTCTGATGCGTCACTCGGCGTTCGACTCGCTCCGCCTTTTCCTCCCTCCTTGTCCTCTGCCGTTCCACGAGCCGTTCCATTCGTTCCGTGCTTCAGTCGGCCGATCGATGCGAAAGGCATCCGCCCAGCAGAAGTAAACGGGTCGGCAAAAGTATCAAACGCACAACTCTCCTTTGCGAAAGCAACGCCGTCCACGTTTAAAAAATCTTCGCCGCTACAAAACCAACATCGGATGGTACAAATTCGGCAGCACTATTTCCCCAATCGCCACTAACTCCCCCGCCCCGTCCACCGCCCGGACGTATCGCGCCCCCTGCTCCACCCGAAACGGGCTCACTCGAAAATCCCGCCCCTGTCGAATGAACCCCGCCGTCACCTCGTCCACCCGTTCCCGCGGGAAGTCCGGCAACAAGTCGATGGCCGGAATCAGCGCCGCCGCCAATATCCCCGGATCGGCCAAGGCCTCTAAGGTCTTCGCCTGGCCGATCGTAAACATCCCGGCTCGCGTCCGCCGCAGCGCCGATAAATGCGCTCCGCAACCCAACAAAACGCCCAAATCATGGGCTAAGCTCCGAATGTAGGTCCCGGTCGAGCTATGTACCCGCACCCGCGCCGAATCGCCCTCACACGCCAGCAGCGTCAACTCGTAAATCGTCACCGGCACCGCTTTCAACTCCACCGGCTTGCCCTGCCGCTCCAACTTATACGCGGGCACCCCGTTGATCTTTTTCGCCGAAACCGCCGGCGGCATCTGGATCATTTCCCCCCGAAACCCCTCCAGCGCCCGCTCCAAAATCGCGGCGTCCAGATTCACGGCCACCGCTTCAGTCGTCGCCTCGCCGTCGGCGTCGTAAGAATTGGTCGCGAAGCCGAACCGAATCGTCGCTTCGTAAACCTTATCCGCATGCGTGAAAAATTGCGCTAGCCGCGTCGCCCGGTTCAACACGAGCGGCAGCACCCCCGTCGCCATTGGGTCCAGCGTCCCCAAGTGCCCCACGCGCTTGGTCTGCGCCAACCGCCGCATCTTGCCAACCACGTCGTGCGACGTCCATTCGGTGGGCTTATCCACCACGATTACTCCATCCATCAACTTCCAGGTTGGCACAAGTAAACTGGTAAGGGTGGAACAAGAGCAAGTTCAGGGCAAACTTTACGACGGGCAGCTACTGCTCCGCCTCGCGGTCTATATCAAGCCTTACGGCAAACAGGTCGCCGCCACCGTCGTCCTGCTCTCGATCCACTCCCTGCTCGAATCCGTAGGCCCCATCCTAACCGCCATCGCGATCGACCGCTACCTCGTCCAACGCGCCCCCGGTGCTGTCGAAGGAATCTCCCAGCTTTCTGTCGTCCTCCTCGGCGTCTCGATCCTCATCCTCTTCGCCGAGTTCGGCCAAGCCCTACTCATGCAGTGGACCGGCCAGCGCGCCATGTTCGCCCTCCGCCGGGACCTCATGGCCCAACTTCACCGCCTCGACATCGCCTACTTCGACAAGCACCCCGTCGGACGCCTCGTCACCCGCGTCACGAGCGACGTCGATACGCTCAACGAACTCTTCAGCTCCGGCCTCGTCGCCATTCTCGGCGACGCCATCATGCTCACCTGGCTCCTTGGCGTTCTCCTCTGGATGAGCCCCGGCCTGACGGCCATCCTTCTCGCCGTCACCCCGCTCGTCTACTGGGCCACAATGAAATTCCGGGCGCAGGTGTCGGCCAGCTATCGCCGCATTCGCCTCGCCGTCGCCCGCATCAACGCCTTCCTCAGTGAACACATCAGCGGCATCGCCGTCCTTCAGGCATTCAACCGCGAACAAGCCGCCAAAGACGATTTCGCCGCCATCAACCGCGAACATATGGTCGCCTTCAAACAGAGCATCTTCGCTTACGGCTGGTTCTATCCCGTCGTCGAATTCCTCAGCATGCTCGCCTTCGCCGCCATTCTCGTCTACGGCGGCTGGCAGGTCCCCCGCGGCACCCTCTCCCTCGGCGTCCTCATCGCCTTCTTCCAGTTCGCCCTCCGCTTCTTCCGCCCCATCCAGGACCTGAGCGAAAAATACAACATTCTCCAATCCGCCACCACCGCCAGCGAGCGCATCTTCGAACTCCTCGACACCGTCCCCTCTATCGCCGCCCCCGCCCATCCCACACCCGTCCCCGACGACCTCACCATCGTCTTCGATCACGTCTGGTTCGCCTACACCGCCGAGGACTGGGTCCTGCGCGACGTCAGCTTCTCCATCGCCCCCGGCGAAGCCATCGCCATCGTCGGCCACACCGGGGCCGGCAAAACTACCATCACCAATCTCCTCCTCCGCTTCTACGACGTCCAGCGCGGCCATATCTCCATCGGCGGCATCAACATCCAACACTTCGACCCCCTCGCCCTCCGCCGCCGCTTCTCCATCGTTCTCCAAGATCCCTACCTGTTCACCGGCACCATCGGCTCCAACATCAGCCTCGATACTCCTGGCATCGACGAAGCCAAGCTAACCGCCGCCGCCGCTCAGGTCAACCTGCTCGACTTCATCGAAACACTGCCCGGGCGTTTCCAGGAACCCATCCTCGAACGCGGCTCCAACCTCTCCACCGGCCAAAAACAGCTCGTCAGCTTCGCCCGCGCCCTGGTCCACGAACCCAAAATCCTGATCCTCGACGAAGCCACCTCCAGCGTCGAAACCGACACCGAACTCCTCATTCGCGACGCCCAAAAACGCCTGCTCCGCGGACGCACCTCCATCTCCATCGCACATCGACTGTCCACCATCCAAAACGCCGACCGCATCTTCGCCTTCCACAAAGGGCAACTTCGCGAAGTCGGCTCCCACGCCGAACTCATCCAGCAGCGTGGCCTTTACTGGAAGCTATTCCAACTGCAATATCAGGAACTCTAACCCTATGCATAGAATCTGGGCCCTCCTTTTTACCTCCATCCTCCTCGCCGCCGACCCCGTCGCCCAAATCACCGCCCTCTCCGACCAGGTCGCCCCCGAACTCGGCGCCGACGCCCTTCTCCGCCTCATCGAAAAAGGCCGCATCACCGGCCTCCCGGCCCAGAAAACACTCATCGCCCGCGCCCACGAACTCGCTCGCCTCGCCAAGGATCCCGTCCGCCGACTTCCTATTCCCGGCCTCGGCCCCGCCAAAGCCGACGACATCGCCCTCGACCGTCTCTCGCTCGAAACCCGCGCCATCTTCGCTCTCACCCAACTCGACCCCGAACTCGGTGCCAAAGCGTTTCGTTATGTCATCAAACCCACCCCCCGCAAGATCACCTGTGCCGATGGCACCTACGACGACGTCACCGCCTACGCCGCCCTCCTCCGCATCTTCGGCACGACAGAAGACAAACTCGCCTTCGTTCAAAGCCTCTCCAGCCACGCCGAACTCTCCCCGGCCGCCTGGATAGCGGATGAAGACGTCGTAAAAGGAGCGCTCCCCGGCGCCCTCGCCCGTCTCACCGGCGACGAGCGCCTCTTCACCGGCCTCCTCCCCGATACCCTCGCCAAATATATAGCGATTCCCGCCCTCGCCGACTACGTCAAACGCAATCTCGAAGCCGAAGCGTGCAAAGAAAGCAGCGTCAACGGCTGGCAACGCAACACCCGCGCCGCCGCTGCCGCCGCCTTCAAGTTCGAGCTCAAACCTCCTACTTTCGGCGAGGGGTTCGAAAATCGCGGTTGGCTCGAAGACGATCGGGAGAGCCAAACGTTGTTCCAATCGCTCCTGTTTGCGCGCAACAAAAACGCCCCCGAATGGTTCACCCGCTTCGCCGAATACCTCAAACGCATTCGCGACGGCAAAGCGTCCTTTGACCGTCAGGCCGAAATGTTCGGCGCTGCCTACATCGTCTCCCCCCGCGGCCTCATTCGAGAGAATATTCTCATCGAGTACATCAACGTACTCGCCCAGGCCTCGCTGCAACGCGAAAGCCCCCAAGCTTGGTACCGCCAGGCGATCGCCCTGCCGGCCACCGTATCGGCCCTCCCGGAGGCCGAATACGAAAGCGTGCTGCGAGGCTATGAGCGCAGCGGCAACCCGGGTCTCGTCCTCATCGCCAGCCAACAGCGCCTCGGCCTCTAATCGGCCCGCGACCGCTGGCCACTCAAAGCAAAAAGCACAAACGCCACGCCTCCCAGCAGCAAGAACAATGGCGGCGAGACGCTTTCTACTGAATTCTGAACCGCGACGCCGTCTTGATACAACCAAACAGCCGCCAGCATCGCCGCGCAAACGCGCAGCAGCCATATTCCTATAACCAGAGGATTACGCATAAGTCTCGTGGGCAAAACATAAGGGACAACCTCACGGTATTCCCCGGATTGCCGTTGGCCTATGTGCCGAACGTACTCAGGGCTCCAGTAATCCAGCAGTACCCCGCCGAAACGTCATTCCTCCGAACGTAACCACGCTCTCATCGTCGATCTGCCAATGCTCGTACGTCAATAGCTCGCCCCGCGCCTCCGGATGCGCCGCCAGATACGAATAGAACGGCGCAGTACCGCACCAGTTCAAATCGTCCCGCTGCGTCTGCTCCCAGAACGCCGACCCCTCCCCCGCGGCCAGCGTCGCTATCCGCTCCCGGTCCCGCCCATCAATCTCCACCATCGAATCCGTATAGGCCCGCCGGCTTTCCCTGTCGCCATACCGACGCCCCTTATGCGCCATATCCACGCCCAACACCCAAACCAACCGGTCCCTTTCCCGCGCCGACCATTCCCCCAACTCCTGCAAGAACGGATTCCCCGACCGGGTCAGCGGCCCACACAAAATCGGCACAATCTCGATATCCGGCCCGTACAAATACTGCAGGAAAACCACCTGGAACTCAATCGAATGTTCCACCGCGAAGCAGGGATCCTCCATCATCGCCAGCCTCGCCAGGTTCTCCGGCACCCGCGTCCGCGTCTCCCCCACCGCCGTCGCGAATCGCTTCCGCGTCATCCCGAACCGGTCCCGCCCGCCCTGATGCGACGTCCCCAATATCACGAATGTCTTCTCGGCCGCCGCCGTCTTCGACAGGCTCGCCGCCAACGCTGAATAGGCGCTGACGTAGGATCCCCGCGCTGGCTCCGGGCTCGCATGCGGCGAAGCGATCGCGTGCAGCCCCCGCGCCGTACCTGACTCGGTAAACCACGTGTCAAACAGCGCCCGCAGCTTTACGCCATCCGTCGGATAGTTCCCCGGTCCGCCGTGCCGCGCCAACAACGTCTCCTCCCTCGCAAATTTGTCGAACATGCGCGCGAAGTTATCGTCGTCCAGAAACCCGGCCTCGCTCAGCGCCTCCGCCAAATCCTCGGGCAACGGGTCCAACGCCAAAGCGCGAACCAGCCCCGGCGGAATCAACAGCATCGCCGTCGAAATCCCGGTCGGGTCATGCAGCACGAGTCCTGGTTGCTGCGGATCGGTCGAAGGAAATCCGTCAATCTCCGGGCGAATAGCCATGCCACTATCATAGGAGAATGGCCAAACTGAATAAAACCGAGCTGCAAGCCGCCCTCGACTCCCTCCCCGGATGGACCCTCGAAAATGAAAAACTGCACCGCAATTACGCTTTTGTCGACTTCGTTCACGCGTTTGGGTTTATGGCTACTTCCGCTATTGCAATCGAGGCGATGGAGCACCACCCCGAATGGTCCAACGTCTGGAACAAGGTCGTCATTGATTTGACCACCCACGACGCCGGAGGCATCACCTCCAAGGACATTCTTCTCGCCAACAAGCTCGAAGCGATTGCACAAAAACTGCTCGGATAAGGATCAATGAAACAGCTTGGGTTCGTTTGGATCACACTCGCGGGACTCCTCGCGGCACAAGAGCGGTTCCCGGGGTCGGCCCACCTCCAGCGCGTGATCGACGATGCCGTCGCCGCCGGCAAAATGCCCGGTGCCGTCTGCCTCGTCGGGCACCAGGGCAAGATCATCCATCGCAGCGTCCACGGCTCCCAAGCCCTCGTCCCCGCCGTCGAACCGATGGCCGTCAACACCATCTTCGACGCCGCCTCGCTCACCAAAGTCGTCGCCACCACTGCGTCGATCATGAAGCTCGTCGAACAGGGACGCGTCCGGCTCAACGATAAGGTCACCGCCTACCTCCCCGACTACCAAGGCGGCAAAAGCGACATCACCGTCCGCCTCCTTCTCACCCACTTCTCCGGTCTCCGGCCCGATCTCGACCTCAAACCTGCATGGTCCGGCTACGAACTCGGCATCAAAAAGGCCCTCGTCGACAAGCCCGTCAACCCGCCCGGCGAACGGTTCGTCTACAGCGATATCAACTTCATCCTGCTCGGCGAAATCGTCCGCCGTGTCTCCGGCCGCCCTCTCCACCAGTTTGCCAAGGAGGAAATCTTCACGCCCCTCGGCATGGTCGATTCCGGCTTCCGGCCCGCCGCCTCCTTGCGCCCCCGCATCGCCCCCACCGAGCAGTACCCCGGCATGGCCGCGCCCCTGCGCGGCGTCGTTCACGATGAAACCACCCGCTTCATGGGTGGCGTCGCCGGCCACGCCGGCCTCTTCACCACCGCCGCCGATCTCGCCCTCTTCGCCCAAGCCATCCTCAACGGCGGCGAACTCAACGGCGTCCGCGTCTGGAGCCCCCTCACCGTTCGCAAATTCACACAACCCCAAACCCCCTCCGACCAGTCCATCCTCCGCGGCCTCGGCTTCGATCTCGATTCCCCCTTCTCCGCCAACCGCGGCGAACTCTTCCCCATCGGCTCGGTCGGCCACACCGGCTTCACCGGCACGTCACTTTGGATCGACCCCTCCACCCAGTCCTACGTCATTCTTCTGGCTAACTCCGTCCATCCCCAGCGCCGCCCCGCCATCACCGCCGTCCGCGCGCAGGTCTCGACTATCGTCGCCGCCCATCTTGGCATCGATGCGCCCGGCCTGTCGCTTACCGGCTACAACGAAACCTTCGTCGGCATCCGGCGCCACGTCAACCGCGTCGGACAAGTCCAAACCGGCCTCGATGTTTTAGTCGCCGAAAAGTTCGCCCGCCTGAAGGGCAAACGAGTCGGGGTAATCACCAACCACACCGGCCTGACTCTCGATGGCCGCCCCGGCTTCGTCGTCATGCGCGAAATGGGCGTAAACGTCACCGCCCTCTTCTCCCCCGAACACGGCATGTTCGGCAAAGAGGACCACGAAAAGATCGCCGACGCCCGCGAACCGCAAACCGGCATCCGCATCTTCAGCCTCTACAACGAAGCCAATCGCCGTCCCAGCCCCGCCATGCTCGCGCAACTCGACGCCCTTGTCTTCGACATCCAGGACATCGGCGCGCGCTTCTATACCTACAACAGCACCATGAAGAACGCCCTGGAAGCCGCCGCCGCCGCCAAATTGCCTTTCTACGTCCTCGACCGTCCCAACCCCATCACCGGCGTCCGCGTCGAAGGCCCGCTCATGGACAAAGCCCTCCAAAGCTTCATCGGCTGTCACGATATCCCCCTCCGCCACGGCATGACCGTCGGCGAACTAGCCCGCCTGTTCAACGCCGAACTCAACCTGAACGCCAAGCTCGAAGTCGTCACCATGAAAGGCTGGCACCGCGGCGACTGGCTCGATTCCACCGGCACTGTGTGGGTTAACCCCTCCCCAAACATGCGCAGCCTCAACGCCGCCCTGCTCTACCCCGGCGTCGCCATGCTCGAAAGTTCAAAAAACTACTCGGTCGGCCGCGGTACCGACTCCCCGTTTGAGCAAATCGGAGCCGAATTCATCCAGGGCCGCCCACTGGCCGCCGCCCTCAACGCCCGCAAAATCCCCGGAGTCCGCCTCTACCCCACCCGCTTTACCCCCACCGAATCTAACCTCAAAGGCAAGTTCATCGAAGGGGTGCGCTTCGTCATCACCGACCGCGAAGGCTTCGACGCCGTCCGCTTCGGCATCGAAATCGCCGTAGTGCTCCAAAAGCTCTATCCCGGGCAGATCAACTTCTCGACCAATGGCAAGCTGATCGGCAGCTTCGCCCTCATCAAAGAACTCACAACCGCTGCCGACCCTCGTGCCGTGCAAGCAAGGCTGGAAGAAGAGTTAATCCCCTTCCTCGCCCGCCGCGCCAAATACTTGCTCTACTAAACCCCGCTCTACTAAACCCCGCTCTACTAAACCCCGCTCTACTAAGCGACGACCGCTTTACCAGCCCCAGCTCGCGCCGTCGGCTCCTTAACGGTATCGGCAGTCATGCGCTTCGCCGCGTCTACCATCCACAGAGGAGGCCGGCCCCGACGCTTCCCACGACCCAACGCCAACCGTTCCAGTGTCACAATCGCCTCGTCTAAAGAGTCCCTCTCTGCCTTCAACTCAGCGAGAATTTTTGTTACGTCCATTTCAACACCTTTGTTCTACGGTATTCCGTTTTTAGAACAAGGATCGGCGATATAAGCCGTCCCTTCTTACTTTGTAACCGAAAACGGGCACCCGATTCAAGGGTTTTGTTCTGAATTCCGAACAAAACCCCCATTTAATTCATCTAATCGACGCTTTCTGCCGGCTCCAATGCCAATAAAATGGGATTCCCACTAAGATTATGCCCACACCGATCAGGCTCTCCCGCGGCGATTCCACCAGCGTCGACACAATCAAAGCCCCGGCGACCAGCACAAATACGATCGGCACGAACGGATATCCCAGCGTTTTGTAGGGGCGTACCAAATCCGGCCGCTTCCGCCGCAACACCAGCACCGAAGCCGTCGCCATGCCATAAAGAATCCACGACGCAAAGATTACCGACGTGATCAACTGCTCATACTTGCCCGTCAAAATGAACAGCATCGACCACCCCGAAAGCAGAATAATCGAGTTCGCCGGAGTGAAATATTTCGGATGGACGGTCGCAACCGCCGGGAAGAACAGCTTGTCCCGCGCCATCGCAAACGGCACCCGCGACCCCGAAAGGATCGACCCGTTCAACGCCGCGAATATCGAAATCATCGCCGCTATCGATACCGCGTTCGCCCCGGCCGTCCCCCAAATCTGCCGCATCATCTCCGCCGCCACTCGGTCGCTCGTCGCCACCGCGCTCGCCGGCAAAACGTAGAAATAGGCCACGTTGGCCATCAGATAAATCGCCATCACCGCCAAACTGCCCAAAATCAACGCCAGCGGCAGATTCTTTTGCGGATTCTTAATCTCGCTCGAGACCATGCTCACGTTGTTCCATCCGTCATAAGCCCACAGCGCCGCCACCAGCGCCGCAAAGAAACCCGCCACCCCCCCGGTTGAGGCCGGAATCGTCGTCGTGAAATTCGCCGTCGAGCCCCCCGAATACATCAACCCCACCCCAATTATTAACGCAATCAAGCCAACCTTCAGGATCGTCACCCCCACCTGCACCCCGCCCCCCACCTTGACACCGAAATAATTCAAAAAGCCGAGCGCCGCAATCACCCCCATCGCCAGCAACTGCCCCGTCTTCACCTCCAGCCACGACGACTGGTAAATCGTTGTGTCCAAACCAGGATAAAAATTCGTCATGTAAATGAAAAATCCCGTCGCCAAACTTGCAATTGACCCCGATTTCGCCACCCACATCTGCGTCCAGCCATACACAAACGCATAAAACGGGCCATACGCCTCCCGTAGATACGCGTACTCCCCGCCCGCCTCCGGCATCATGGACGCCAATTCGGCGTACGTCAACGCCCCCGCCAGCGAGAGCAAACCCGCGAAGACGAAGACGAAAAACACCATCTCCGCCGAGCCCACGCTCAGCACCATCTTCTTCGGCACGAGAAAAATCCCCGAACCGATCACGGTGCCGACGACAATCGCCGCCGCCCCCCAAATACCTAAATCTCGCTTTAGCTCAACCATGTTGGACCCTCTCTTCTTTCAGCTCTTCTCTCAGCAAAATTGAAATTAACAACGCCGTCGCCACCGTGACGGCCGAACCGATCAAGACATACCACGTCCATGCAATATTCGTCCCAAACTTCACGTACAGGTTCGTGATCAATCCCGCCAACATCCCCCCCATCGCTGCCCGCTCGCCGACATGCTTCGTTAAAACCCCAAGCAAAAACACCCCCAGCAAACATCCATACACGATCGAGGCGATCGACAATCCCGACTCCAGCACCGACTGTATATTCTGCGCCACCAGCGCAATCGCAAACAGCACGCCCCCCCAGCCCACCGTAATCCACCGCGACCAGTAAAGGTATTCCGCCTCCGTTCGCTCCACTTTGGCCATCGGCTTCCAAAAGTCCATCACCGTCGTCGAGGCCAGCGCATTCAGCGCCGCGCTCAAGTTCGACATCGCCGCCGCCAAAATCGCCGCTACCACCAAACCCGCAATCCCCCGCGGCAGGAAGTCCCAAATGAACTGCGGATAGATCCGGTCCATGATCACCGGCGGCGCTTGCCCGGTGTCTTTGTAGTAAACGAACAGAATCAGCCCAATCAGCAGAAACAGCGAAAACTGGAAGAAAATCACCACCCAACTCCCGAAAAGCGCCCATCGGCTATCAGACTCTGTCCGCCCGGCCAGCAACCGCTGCACCATCAATTGTTCGGTCCCATGGCTCGCCGTCGTCAGAAAGGCTCCCCCAATCACCCCCGCCCAAAAACTGTACGGCCGCGAAAAAAACTCCTGCGACCACTCAAATCGAAAATCGAAAACGCGCAATTTGTTCGCCGCCTTCGCCGTCTCCATAATGTGTGGCCACCCGCCCGGCACCAGTTGAAAAATCACGTACAGGCTGACCAGAGCACCCAGCACATAAAGGAACATCTGCGCGACGTCCGTCCAGATCACCGCCGTCATCCCGCCCTCGAAAGTATAAAAAAGCGTCAGCGCAACGATCATCAAAATCGAAACCAGTTCCCCGGTTCCCAGCACAATCGAGATCACGATCGAGATCGCGAACACCCGGACCCCCTCCGCCATCGCCCGCAACAACAAAAAACTTCCGGCCGTTAGCTTCCGAATATTGGGCCCGAAACGGCGCTGCATCAGTTCATACGCGGTGTACATTTCACCCCGGAAATACTGGGGCAGAAACAGTACGCTAATCAAAACCCGTGCGATCAAATAGCCAAAGACGACCTGCAAAAAACCGAAATCGCCCCTAAACGAGATACCCGGCGTGCCAATTACCGTCAGCGTGCTCGTCTCCGCGGAGACGATCGAAAAACCAATCGCCCACCACGGCGTGTTCCGCCCGCCGAGAAAATAGTCTTTTAAAGACTGCTGAGAATCCCGAAATCGGGCACCAAACCAGGTGATGGCGATCAGGTAGGCGACGATGACGCTGAGATCCAGAATTCGCATGTGGCGCAAGAGGAGTGTAACATGTGAAATGCTGGAGCACTTTTCGGAATCGGTCCATCATAGGGCTATGCAACATGCGTTGCGGCCGGGATGCAGTTTCGGTTATACTCCGGCTTTGTGCATTATCACTCGGGAGGCAAGAGTGTTTTTCTGGAAAACTTTACTCGTGATGGGATTGGCGGCGGGTCTCGCCATAGGCCAGGAGCCCAGTTGGGTTGATCGAGGAGAATACGAACTGGTAGTCGAGCAAATCGGCAAAGCGACCGATCCAGCCAAAAAACTGGAATTGCTCAACCAGTGGAAAACGAAGTATCCGAAGACCGCCTTCGGCATGCAGCGTCTGGGCCAGTTCTTGGGAACCTACCAGCAACTCGGCAAAGCTGCCGATATGCTTGGCGTGGCGAAAGAGATCGCTGCCGCGGACCCAAAGAACTTCACCGGGCCGTACTACATTGCCCTCTTGACTACGTCAATGCAGACCACCGACCCCGCCACCCTCGCCGATGGTGAGAAGGCTGCCAACCAGCTGCTCAGCGGCATCGGCGAATACTTCGCTGACGCCAAAAAGCCCGCCGGTGTCGACGCCGCGGCCTGGAACAAACAGAAGGTCGACGTGCAAAACACCGCTTGGGCGACGATCATGTACGCCTCGACCGCTTCAAAAAATCCCACGACCATCGAAGCTACGCTCCGCCGGTTCATTGACTTTAACCCCGCCAACGCCGAAGCCGCCTACAAGCTTGGTGCGGCCATCCTTGGCCAGAAGAAAGCCGAACGGCAGCCTGAAGCTCTTTGGCAAGTGGCTCGCGCTTGCGCCCTCAGCGGGGCCGGCGAACTCCCCGCTGCCAACAAGAAAGCGGTGTGCGACTATCTCAACCGCGTCTATCCGCAGTATCGTGGCGACAAAAAAGGCCTCGATAAGCTGATGGCCAACGCGGCCGCCACCCCGTATGCTCCCGCCGACTTCGCTATTCAGACCAAGCAGCAGGAAGACATCGCACAGCTTGAAGATTTGAAAAAGAGCAATCCGCAGCTCGCTCTGTGGGTACAGTTGAAGCAGGAAATGACCGGTCCATCCGCTGTCGACAACTTTGAGAAGAGTTTGAAAGGCGCGGGCGTCCCGAAGTTGAAGGGCAAATTAGTCTCGTTCGAACCCGCCCTCAACCCAAAGAAGCTCGTTATTGGGGTCTCGGACGCGACCACCCCCGAAATTACGATCATCCTCGAAGAGGGTGCGGCGTTCAAGGGCAAAGCGGACTTAGGCATCGAGATCGAGTTTGAAGGCACCGGCAAGGAGTTCACCTCCGATCCGTTCAACCTGACCGTCGAAGCGGAACGTGCGCAGGTCGCCGGCTGGCCCACGCCGGGTGTGGCGGGCGCGGCTCCCGCCGCCAAGAAGGCTGGCGGCGCGGCAAAGAAGGCAGCTCCGAAAAAAAAGTAAGTTCGGTTCTCCTGGAACTGCAAGCGAAAAGGGTGTGGCCTCGGCCTCGCCCTTTTCGCTTTTGTGGGCCTGGTTTGATCAGCAGTCGAAGAGAGCTCACCAAGTGTAGGGCAAACTTTACGACAAGGAACGCCCACCCGTCCTCGCCCCCCAAGCCTGCGGACTTCGCATCGCCGAAGCCGTTACCGCCCATCGGGGAACGCCTCTCCGCCTCCAATCTCTCCCCACTCCACGGCATCGTTGTGAGACAAAACACTCATCGCCCTCGCCTGCGCGGGCCCTGCGAATATAGGTTTACCGCTCCACCCACCGTCGCAAGTCCCATCAACGTTTACGATCTCACCGACTACGGGCACCGCTACCCTGCACACACCACCCAGCCCTCGCCGACTATCTCGAACTCTCCCCGGCTGCCTGTTTGGATTTCGCTGCGCGGCGAGAACAACTATTTCTCTCCTTCGACCAGTTAAGCCTCGAATACAGAAACCGTGTTGCCGCCTCCGTAGCTGCGCTGGAAGCCTCCCCCGTCGATCCCGCCGAGCGAACCGAGCACGGATCCGACATCTACGGGTTGGCCCGGGCGGTGCACGAACAGACGCCGACTCCCGCAAAAACTCCCGTGACTCAGTCGCTAATTACGCAAGCCAAATGTGTAGAGCGTGTGACCAACCGCTATCGTCACCCGCTGCTTCCCGTTGACCAAATAGGTAACCGGCGAAGCGGCGGTTTGCCCGCCCAGATACACGTTCCAAAGCAGCTTGCCGCTGGTCGCATCCAGAGCGAAGAAGTGGCCTTCGCGGTTACCGGAGAAGAGAACGTTCGAAGCCGTCGTTACGATCCCGCCGTCGCTAACATCAGCCATTTTATACTCCCAAACCTTCGCGCCGGTGGAAGGGTTGAGGGCGCGGACGGCACCATAGCCGGACTGGGGATCCCGGCGTGCCAAGCGATCCCGTCGCGTGGATTGAACCGCCGCTTTGATGCCCCCGCCCGAATACCATTTCCCCAATTCAAACTCCTGGTTCCACGAGAAAAAGATCCCGGAATAGTCATCCCAAACATTGAGATAGAACAAATCCGTTTTGGGGCTGTAAGACGGCGCAAACCAGTTAGTGCCGCCCTGAACCCCAGGGAAAATCACCGTGCCCTCTGGGCTCGGAACCTTGCCCGGTACCCGCATCGGACGCCCTTTATCGTCGAGCCCAGTCGCCCAGTCGAGCTTCACGAACGGCGTGCCTTGCAAAAACTCGCCCGTTTTACGGTCGAGCACGTAAAAGAAACCGTTGCGATTGGCCCACAACATCAGCGGCCGCATCCGTCCGCGGAACAGGCGATCGACCAGCACCGGCGTCTGCACCGCGTCCCAGTCCCATTCGTCGTGGGGGGTGAATTGAAAGTGCCATTTCAGTTTGCCGCTATCGGCATCGAGCGCGATGACCGAACTGGTATACAGGTTATCACCGGGGCGGACTTTCGCGTTCCAGTCGGGTCCGGGATTACCGACGCCCCAGTAAGTTAGATTGAGAACCGGATCGTAGGAACCGGTGAGCCAGATCGGCCCGCCGCCGTGCTTCCAGGAGTCGCCCCCCCAGGTTTCATTACCGGGTTCACCAGGTTCGGGAATGGTCTTGAATTTCCAGATCTCCTTGCCGTCGGCGACATTATACGCGGCCAGGAAACCGCGAATCCCCAGTTCACCGCCGGCGGTGCCGATCAAAACTTTATCTTTAATAATCAGGGGAGCGTGGGTCAAAGCGTAACCTTGTTTGAAATCGACAACCATTTTCTGCCAGCGCAGTTGGCCGGTCACCGCGTCAATAGCGAGTAACTTGCCGTCCAGGGTCCCCATGAACAGAGTGTTACCGTGGATCGCTAGGCCGCGATTGACTTTGCCGCAGCAGGGGTAAGTAACATCCGGGTTCTTGTGCTCATAAATCCAGAATTCGCGCCCGGTGGCAGCATCGAGGGCGATGACGGTGTTAGGGGCCTCGGTGATGTACATGACCCCGTCGACGATGAGCGGCGTAACCTCAAATTTTTCGAGAGACTGGGCTTGAAAGGACCACTTCAGCTCCAGGTTCGCCGCGTTTGCCGGGGTAATCTGCGTCAGCGAGCTGTGGTGATGGCTGGCGGGGTTGCCATGATACGTCGTCCAGTTGGCGTCCTGAGCACGGATGACGGCGCCGAAAAGCACAAACAGCAGTAAGCCTTTCATCGCGCAGCTCCCTGGAGCGTCGTCAGGTAAGCGATCAGATCGACGCGTTGCGCGTCGCTGAGTGTTTCGCGGAAGGAAGGCATGGGTGAGGCGTGGTCGAGAGATTGAGACTGGAGTTCGGCTTTCACTACCGAGCGGAGACGGCCCGCGCGGTCGAGGATTTGAAGAGAAAACGTATCTTCATTCAGGCGTTGTCCGCGAAGAGTCGTGCCCACCTTGGTCGTCGCTTGCCAAGTCCAGTATTCGGGGGCGACCTCAGAGCTGGGGTCGTTCAGCGCCACCTGCAGGTCGGCCGCGTTAAGGCGGGATCCGATTGCGGACAGGTCGAGTCCGCGAGCAGCGCCCGCTCCATTGAGCCAGTGACAATTCAAACAGCCTTTCGACTCAAACACTTGCAGGCCGGCTTGGGGGTTACCAGTAGAGTTCGCAGACGAACGGTTGGCACTGAGCGAGCGGATATAGGCAACGATTTGCCAGATTTCGCGGCCATTCATTGAAAAGCCAGGCATCGAGGTGCCCGGAACCCCCTTCGTAATCAAACGAAAGAGGCCCTCGTCATTGGAGGCATGACGGAAGGTGCCGCTAGCAAGATTAGGGCCGCTCGCCCCACCCTTGCCGTCGATACCGTGGCAACTGGCGCATTGGGATTGGAAAAACGCGCCGCCATGGGTGCGATCGACCGCTGACTGGAAGGGATTCTTCAAATCCGCATCACTGTGTTGAGCGGCGATGGGGGAAAGGCACAACGGTAACAGAAGTAGGATCCGGCGCATTACGAGGTAGTATATCGCGGTGTGTCAAAATCAACAGATGCGCACCCTCTGGATTCTCCTTTTCTTCTCGCTGTCGGCGGTCGCGCAGCGAGATCCCCTGGTGTTTGACATCACCTGGGTGAACCCGCCGAAGGACCCACCGCGTGGGGTGACCCATCACATATTCATGAGCAAATCGATGAAGAAGGACGTGGGATTCAACATCTACCTGCCGCCCGACTATGCAAGTTCCTCAACGCGGCGATTCCCCGTCATCTTCTGGCTGCATGGCGCGGGTGGAAATGAGTCACAGGGCGTTGCACAGGCGGCGCTGCTCGACAAAGCGATCGCCGCCGGGCTGATGCCGCCGACGATTCTGGTGATACCTAACGGCGGCAAGCGCAGCGAGTACCGGGATTGGACCGAGCAGGTGGTAATGGCCGAGACGATGTTGATTCAGGAACTAATTCCCTATGTCGACGCCAACTATCGGACGCTGGCAGCCCCGATGGGAAGGGCGATTGAGGGAATGTCGATGGGCGGGAACGGATCATTGAAGCTCGCGCTAAAGTACCCCGAGATGTTCGGCTCTGTAGTGGCAATTGCGGGAACTTACGGGAGGATCCGGCTCGACGGCTACTTCTTTCTCGGGGTGACATCAGATCAGCAGAAGTGGGTATCCAAGCTGGCGCAGTGGTACTCCGAGGACGACGACGTGTTTACCCTCGCCCGAAAGAACTATAACCGGCTGGGGCACTTGGCCATCCGGTTCGTCATCGGAACGCAGGATGTCTCATTTCCAGACTCCGAGAAATTACACGTTCATCTGCGCGACTTAGGCGTCGCCCATGAGTATGAAATCCTACTCGGCGTAAGTCATAACACCCAGCAGTATTATGACCGGGCCGGGATCCATGGCTTTCAATTTCAGGCCGCGGCGCTGGGACGGGCGAAGTAACTAGCGCGGCGGGGGCGCTTTCGACGAAACAGCCGGAACACCGTCGACAGTCTTCGGCTCCATGAATTCGGTGCGGGTCCCATCCGGGTCAAAAACATTAAGTTGACGGCGACGGTTGATGCCCGTGCGGATCTCGAGCGGGCGGGTGTAGCCTTGGCGGGCGGGCCGGGCTTCCAATCCTTTAAGCGTCTTGTCGATGTCTGCAACCTCGAGGCAAATATGGTGCTGAGTACCCCGGTTGGCGGCACCAGGCATTTGATCATACAGCATGAATTCGATGTAGTCGTCCCCGTCCGGCACCTTCATATTGACCCAGGAAAGCTGCTTTTGATCGCGACTGCCGCGCCATATCTCTTCAAACCCCAGGATGTCGCGATAGAACTTCATCGCCGGCTCAAGCGAGCCGACCAGGATACCGAGATGCATCATCCGGTTCGATAAACGAGGGCCAGTGAGCGCCTTGCCCTTGGCGCGAACGGTCCAACCGTCGGGCTCGTACTGGACGATCTCGAGGGTATGGCCGTCGGGATCCTTCACGTTGAAACTCGAGTTCTTAATGCGGCCCTTACCGACTTTGTCAGGTACTTTGATGCCCTTTGAACCGAGATAAGCCCGCATGGCTTCGGCGTCGTCGACCTCGATCGAAATGTGATTCAGACGATCGGAATTGGCTTCCTTTTCGGGGAAAAGTTCGATGTACTGCCGGTCATTGATCTTGACGAACGTCAGAGAGAGATTACCGTCAGCCATGTTCAGAAGGAAGACTTCTTCGTAGCCGAGCAGGTCCCGGTAGTACGCGCGAGACTTCTCGATATCGTGTACGAACAGTGCGATATGGGCGACGCCTAAGATGCGGGGGCGCTTGGGCGGGGTTGGCGTTTGCGCAGGGAGAACCAGCGCGGCGAGAACAATAGCGAAAAAAAACAGTTTCATACCAAGTCTTAAATATCTTACCCAAAAGCGGACGGCCAATCAGCATGTGCGGTCGCCGACTGCGCTTGTTCCTACCGTCACAATCCTCTTGCCGATAGCCTGGACGCTGGGGACGGCATCATCATCTCCCGCGGGGCCACCGCGCGAACCCAATCGGCGGACGCGCTTCGTGCCTTCGGGTAGCGGTTGTGATTTGCGTAATTTTGACCATTGGAGCAATCGGCCTCGAGCCCTGGTGGGCCGGCCGCCGCGAGTCGTCCAGCGAAGCCATCACGACTTTGATCCTGATAGGCTTGCCTCGGATTGCGTTCATTTTCGGCAAGACGCTCGGCTTCGCAAACGGTCACAGGATTCAATAGAATTTGACCTACCAGAAAGATCCCGCCCCGATCTCAATCAGAGCGACCGGTTAGAGCATTCACGGCTCAACTTTGCGATGCGGCGATTCCGCTTTAGGAAGGGCAACCAGGGCGGCATCCAACTTTGTTCTTTGCCGTCGGCGGGAATCCAAAGGCCCTGAGCCCGCCGCCTGAGCCCGCCGCCTGAGCCCGCCGCCTGAGCCCGCCGCCTCTGCCCGCCGCCTCTGATTGACATGGGCGAGTTTCCCCAAGTCCTCCATAGCCGAATTGAGGCCGGAGCCAACATCAAAACCATACACGACAGCAACCCGCCCGTTGTCCGCTTTGGGATGCTCCGGCAGTGGGACGCGGCCATTTATCCGGGACGGAAAAGGAGCCTGGCTCGAGACGAGTACACCCTAAGGATTGTCGATCGATTACTACCTGGATCAGCGGAAGGACGGAGCGGAAAGGGTGGCCAAAGAAGATTGGAAACGCCTGCGGACTGCGATCGCACACCGTCGGGAGTGGAGAACCGACTACAGCTGACGGGGAAAAAATGGCCGACCTGCCTCGCGGAGTTTCCTTTCCATCTCCGCTCGGTGGGCGAAATCGCGCAGCGGACCGACCAGGAGCCGAAACTTGTTGTCGATCAGCACCGTGCGTTGGGGCAGCGACTCCTTTTCGAATTCCAACTGGAGCGGAGCAAAATCGGCTTCCGAACCGGCGGCCACCTGTAGATAAAGCTGGGGGCCAACGAGCCGAGCCGCTGAGACGGCCAACCCAGTCGGAGCCACAACGAAACCCGGAGTCGGCGTCGGTTTAGCGCGTTGGATGGGGGCCACGGGGGCATCCACAATGACGGGGGGCGGAATGACAGCCGGCAGGGCCTTTTCGGCACGGATGCCGGCAACCGACCGACCGGCGAGGTACGATAAACAGGCAATGAGCCCCATCATCAGTGTCATGCCCATGACAATGGTGACGAGCTTGCGATTGGCCATCGCCAGTTCGTAGCTCGCGGCTTGCGGGTTCGGTAGGTGGACGTTTCCCATTCAGGAAATACATCGGATTTATAGGGCCAAAGCTTTAGAGTGTTAAAATTCGGTACGTGGATTTATTTGACGAAATCGTAAGGTTGCGAAAGCTGGGGCAAAAGTGCGCCCTGGCGACGATCGTGCAGGTGAACGGGTCGATTCCGAGCTACGAAAGCGCAAAGCTCTTGGTGCGGGAAGACGGCTCGATGGCCGGAACAATCGGTGGCGGTTGCGTCGAGGCCGAAGTGTGGAACGCCGCTCGAGAAGTCATCGCGACTGAAAAGCCCCGCCAGATGAAATTCTCTCTGGGACAGGACGCCGCTTACGATAACGGCTTGATTTGCGGAGGCCAGTTGGAAATATTTATTGAAGCAATCGTCCCCCAGCCGCGTACTTATATCTTCGGGGCCGGACACATCTCCAAGAGTTTGGCCAAAGCGGCTGGCATGGCCGGATTCGCCGTCTCTGTGATCGATAATCGCGAAAACTACGCCAACCGCGAGCGCTTTCCAGAAGCCGACGAGGTGATCGCGGCAGAGTACGAAGAAGTGTTTCCGAACTTAGTCGTTACCGATACCAGTTACATCGTCATCGTCACCCGAGGGCATCGGGATGATATGCGCGTCCTCGAATGGGCGGCCGGAACGAACGCCCGGTACTTAGCCATGATCGGCAGCAAGCGTAAGGTGATCGGGGTGATTGAGGAGTTGGCCAAGGTGGGGTTTCCGGCCTCGGCGCTGGAGCGATTATTTGCTCCGATGGGCTTCGACATTGGCGCGATTACTCCTGAAGAGATCGCGATTTCCGTGGTCGCGGAGATGATCGCCGTGCGTCGTAATCCTGACTCGGGCTGGAAAGCGCTCTCAAAGACGGCAACCGGGCTTCACAAGGTTCAAGAGCTCGCCCGGTGAACCTGACCGCGGTAGTGTTAGCAGCGGGAGCGTCCCGGCGAATGGGCTTCCCTAAGACCCAATTGCTTTGGAAAGGTGAGACTTACTTGCATCGGCTCGTTCGTGTTTTAGGGGCGTTGGCCCCGGTAACCGTGGTCCTGCGGGAACCTATCCATGTCCCCGGCGCCCGGGTGGTCGTGAATCCGGATCCGGAGCGAGGTATGTTGAGTTCCCTCCAAATTGGCATATCCGGAGCGTCCGGGCCGGTCATGTTCACGCCGGTGGATTTTGGTCACGTGCGGGAGGAAACGGTTCAAGGCTTGGTCGCCGCCTATCGGGGCCAGCCAGTGTTCAATCCCCAATTCGACGGACGACGGGGCCATCCGACCATTATCAGTGCCGAGACCGTCCACGGACTGCTGGCGTTGCCGCCCACTGCGAACCCGAAGGACCTGCTGCGGACCTTGGAACCAGGGTGGTTTCCCTGTGCCGATCCAGGCATATTGCGAGATGTGGATGACCCCGAAGCATATCGCATGGTGGTAGCGGAACTATGAAGAAGCGAGCATGGTGGATTGCCCTCGGGATTCTACTTGGGCTGCCCCTTGCGGCACCATTTTTGAAGGCGGACCGTTTTGCCCCCGCAATCACGACGAGTTTAGAGCGAGCGCTCCAACGCAAGGTGGAAGTGGGCGAGGTCCACATGCACCTGCTGACCGGCCCCGGGTTCACCCTGAGCGACGTCGTCATCCATGAAGACCCCACTGTATCAGCCGAGCCGCTCGCTTACGTCACCTCGCTCGTCGTCCGCCTGCGTCTATGGCCTCTCCTGCGCGGCAGCTTGGAAGTTTCCTCGCTGCGCCTCGAAGAACCCAGCGTGAACCTGATGCAGACCGTAGACGGTGTTTGGAACGTCCAGGCGCTCTTACGAAGTTCCTCACAAGCCACCGGGGTCGTATTGCCCGATTTAGAAGTGCGCAGTGGGCGATTGAATTTCAAGATCGCGGGAACCAAGTCGGCGTACTATTTCACAAACACGGATCTCGATTTCTCCGCCGAAAGCGGAGAACGCGCGTTTGATCTCTGGTTTCGTGGGGAACCGGCCCGCACGGACCGCACCGCGCAAGGCTTCGGACGCTTCTCCGGACGTGGCCGTTGGCTCCGCCCGGAAGGGACCGAACCGCGCTTAGAGATGGACTACCAGTTGGAGCCCTCGGCGATAGAGGAGTTAGCCAAGCTACTCGCGAGCCGCGATCTTGGCCTACACGGGATGGTGGAATCGCGGGGTCGGTTAGCTGGTCCGCTTTCGGCCATCGAACTCAGCGGTCGATTGGACTTGAACGATCTACATTACTGGAGCCAACCGCCGCGACCCAGCCAATGGAGGCTAGGATACAAGGGCACCTGGAACCTAACGGGGCAAAAGCTCCGCGTGGCCACCGAGGCTCCCAAAGATGGCGCGCTGCCGTTCCGAGCCGAGGTCGAGTTGAGTGCTTATTTGTCAACCCCCCAGTGGCGTGTCGAACTGCAACCAGAGCAGATGCCACTGGCCTTGGCGGTCGGGTGGCTCCGGCCGGAGGGAGATCGGTTTAAGAACTTGCGCGTCGAGGGCGCACTGAGCGGATCGGTGCGGATGTCCCAGGACCGAGCGGCGGAGGGGAAGCTAACGGTGGATTCGTTCGCGCTGGTCGACAACGGTGAGGCCGTGCTGAAGTCCCCAGTCATCCCGGTCGAGTTGGCGGACGGAAAGCTGAAAATGCAGGCACCGGTGATGGAGTTCGGGACCAAGGGCGTAGCCTCGATGGAGTACGAGTGGAACTGGAGAACTCGCGAGGCCGAGGCACGCTTAAATCCCAAGCCGCTGAGCATTGAACAGGTTCAGATGTTGGTCGCCATGGCAGGCGAAAAGCCGCCGCTCCTGAGCGAGTTGCGAGGAGGCCAGATCCGGGGCCGGTTGCTGGTTCATCGATTGGAGGATGCGCCACCGGACTGGACGGGGCTCTTTACGCTATCTGAGACGCGGGTTTCGATACCGGAGTTGGCCGAAGCTTTGGAGTTGCAGCAGGCGACCGTCGAGCTAAATGGCCATCGGTTAGCGGCGAAGGGAGTGAAGGCGCGGGTAGGCAAGATCGGTTGGGAAGGAGACTACCGTTACGACCCGATCCAAGCCCGCCCCCACCATTTTGACGTTCGGCTGGGCCGGGCTGACGCCGGTGAATTGGAACGACTGCTGGCCCCTGCCTTGCAACGGGAGCGTGGATTTGTCGCCCGGACCTTACAGATCGGCGAAGATCGAGTTCCCGAGTGGCTGGCGTCGCGCCGCGCCGAAGGATCCGTGCGCATCGAGTCGCTCGAAATGGGCGAGCAAACTCTAGCCAACGTGCGGACAACCCTCCGGTGGGATGCCTCAAAAGTCGGTTTGCGGGATCTGCGCTTCAGTTGGAATGGAGGCGAGATCAGCGGCGAATTGGGCATCAATCTGGAGCGCGCCGAGCCGGCCTATACTTGGCAGGGCAAAGCGACGGGGCTGAACTGGCAAGGCGGGAAAGTGGACGCCAGTTGGAGCGCGGAGGCCCGCGGCTTGGGTGTAGACATTGGCCGGACGGGCACAGCGAAAGGCGACATCAGCGGAGAGCAAGTTCAGTTTGGAGAGTCGGCGTCGCGGCGTTTCGGCGGAAAATTCGGAATTCGCGTGGAAGGCAGCGGGCCGAAGATAGATCTCGAAAACATCGAAATCGAGATCGGCGGCCTGACTTGGACGGGGAAAGGAAGCACTCAAAAAGACGGCCGACTGGTGGTGGATCTGGCGGGTGATGGACGGGAGATGAAGCTGAGCGGACCCGTCATGCCGCTGGAGTTGCGCTAAGGAGCCAGCGGTAAAACCAAAGTGAATACGGTGCCTTCGTTCGGTTGGCTCTCCACCGAGAGAGACCCGCCGTGGGTGTCAACAAAAGCTTTGACGCTGGCTAGGCCGAGGCCGGTGCGGTGAGCGTCGGTCCGGGTTGTGAAGAAGGGCTCGAAGAGGTGAGCGCGGGTAGAGTCGTCGAAGCCGTGGCCGTTATCGTGCAGCGCGAGCGCGACACCGTTCGGGTGGGGCGATGAGACCAGGCGGACGCGGCCAGAATCGCCGAGGGCGGCTCGGGCATTGAGGGTCAGATTGATTAGAGCGTTGCGCAGTTGCGCGACGTCAACCGAGACGGCTAGTGCCGGGGCAGAGTAGTCAGGATAGAATCGGTAGCGTCGGCCGAGCAGTTGCCGAAGCGCGAATTCGACCGAAGGCAACCATTCGTCCAGGTAGACGCGAGTGCGGGCCGGCGGTGACTGGCGAAGGTAGCTCAACAGTTGGCGAGGGAGCGCGGCGGCTTGGTCGACCGACGCGACAAGGTCGGTGGCCGCGTCGCTCGGCGGAAGTTCGGCGCACTGCGCTTGCAGCAGCGTCAGGACGTTGTTCCAGTCATGAATCAAATGCGCAGCGTGCTTGCCGAGCAGAAGAAGTTTTTCGTGCTCGGGGGAAACGTGATCGGCGGAAAAATCCATTGGACCTATACTACAAGCAGAGTATGTCAAAGGGCCAACTGAGTACAGACTTGCTGCGTGACTATGTGCAGTCTTCGCGGGTGGAATGGTTAGCGACCAATGGCCAGGGTGCCTACGCAATGGGCACGGCAGCCGGGGCGAACACTCGGCGGTACCACGGGCTGCTGGTGGCGCCGTTTGGAGACGGCGGCGAGCGCCATGTTCTCCTGCCGCGCGTGGAAGAGGAAGTGTACATTTCCGGCCGATGGGTGGAGCTGGGCACCTGCCAATATCCGGGCCTGGCCACCCCGCGGGGCTTCGAGTTACTGAGTAACTTTTGGGCGACCCCGGAGCCACTGTGGACGTGGACGGTCGAAGGAGTGACCATCACAAAGCGCGTAGCGTTGCTCGAAAGCCCCGACGGGGTACAGCTAACCTATGACGCGAGCGAGGCTTGCCCACTGCGGGTGCGCGTGTTCACCGCCACGCGCGGCTACCACTCCCTCGGCACCGGTCCGGATACGCCACTCGAGTTCGCCATGACCGGTGCGGCATGGCAGTCCGTGGGCGTTTGGTATCACGATATCGAATACCTCGAAGAGTTAGACCGCGGCTTTCCCTTTCGCGAGGATTTGTGGTGCGCGGGGGTCTTTCACGGCTCAACAGGTGCCGTATTCACGGCCTCATTAGGAGCCGTCGGAACAGCGCGGACACTCTCCGGGGCGGACGTGTTTTTAAGCCGCGTGAACGGGCGTTTAACGTTGATGGCCGGCTACCCGTGGTTTACCGATTGGGGCCGCGATACCTTCATCGCGATGCCGGGCCTGCTCATCGCAACCGGACGCTTGGTCGAGGCGAAACAGATCTTCGCCGGATTCTTACAGCACCGATCCCAAGGCCTGTTGCCGAACCGATTCAGCGACGCGGGACAGGAGCCCGAGTTCAACACCGCCGACGCGACGCTTTGGGCGTTTGAGGCCGCTCAGCATCTGTGGGAGGCGGGGGAGACCGAATGGGTAGAGTCGGTGTTCTACCCGATTGGCCGAGAGATCATCGAATGGCACGAACGCGGAACCCTCTTCCAAATTGGAATGGACCCAGCCGATGGTCTCCTCTATTGCGGAAACGAGCAAACCCAACTGACGTGGATGGACGCCCGGAGTGATGGCCGACCGATAACTCCGCGACACGGCAAGCCCGTAGAGGTCAATGCGCTTTGGTACAACGCGCTGCGCCTCATGGCCGGATGGGCGGAGCGCCTAGGTGATGACGGTCGACGCATGAAGTATGCGGGCCTCGCCGACTGGGTCGGTCGCAGCTTCGTGTCAACCTACTGGAGTGACGGTGGTATGTGCCTGCTGGACTGCCCTGGATCATCCGAAATCCGTCCAAATCAAATTCTGGCTGTGTCGCTGACTCATTCGCTGCTCGAACCGGCCCGGCGACGGGAACTGCTATTGACCGTCCGGCTGCACTTGGTCACTCCTTTCGGACTACGCACACTCTCACCGCAGGATCCGGCCTATCAGGGGCGCTATCAGGGTTCGCCGGCCGAGCGGGATGCGGCTTATCATCAAGGAACGGTCTGGCCATGGCTCGCTGCGCCATTCGCCTTGGCGTGGGAACGCGAATTCTGCGAGCCATTTGCCTTCCCCGAACTGGAGAGCGAATTGGCGCGCGGTTGCCTCAGTCAGATCGCCGAAATCTACGACGGGGATCCCCCCCACAACCCATGCGGCGCACCAGCGCAGGCCTGGAGCATGGCCGCCTTGTTGATGCTTAGGACTTACCAGCACTCGCGGCCTTCGTAGCCGGGGCGGGCGTTAGCTCTTCGAGTGCCCGCAGCCAATCGGAATCGTGCCCAAACAGTTCGATCGCCAGATAGGCGGTCTGCGAAAAGTACTCTCCCAGGATCGAGTTTTCTTTGACGCCGCACGGCCTCGGCGCTCCCCAGAAATTGACCACCTCTGCTCGAATAGACTTGACCAGATCACAAACTGATCATGCCGCGTGGCATGCCGACGGGCGGGATCTTCATCAACCGTGCCGCAGGCGCGTATATCGTTCAACCGTGCCGCAGGCGCGTATATCGTTCAACAGGTTTAGGCACCGACGTTTTGCCCGCGCGGCCAAGCCGAGCGCCACAAGCCCATGCTCGCCGCAGAGGCAGAGCCGTCGGGGCCGGTTGGTGGTAAGGTTTTGGCGAGCACGGCTCGTCAATTCTTGGCGAGTGCCGAAGGGAGTGCAGACACCCGGACAAACGCCTTCGGAAACTACCATTTCTAACCCTCGATACCGCTATCAGGTACCTCCATTGCCGCCGGGCGTCTGCGGCCCGTACCCGCCCTAGGGGCGACCGGAAGAGCTCGCCCGCAACGCGCGTTCCGCTCATTTCCATCCTTAGCTCCTGCTGCGCCACAAGCCCAACATAGGGCTTCCGTCTCAATCGTTTCGGCCTGAACCGCCAGTACTCTGTCATTCGTAGTACTGACAGCCCTCCCGCCTAAATCCCATTCACCGGACCAAAATAATATATATTTCTTTTCTTTTCTATCACTTACAGACACACCGGGCAAAATAGCCTTCTCCGGTAGGGTAATACTCTTTTCAGGAAAGCCCGTTTTCACCGAATCTCCGGCGGAGCGGGCTTTTCCATTTCTACACCCTGGAGAATTCACCCATGTCTAACGAATTTTACGCTGCCAACCGCGACGCCATCATCAACAAAATTGTCGCCGACAAGGAAGCCGAAATGGCTGCCGAAACCGCTAAACGACAGGCCGCCGCCCAAGCGATGGCCAACCGGCGCAACGCCATGAAGTCAACCGGACCCCGTACGCCCGAAGGCAAAGCGAGTTCCAGCCAAAACCGTCTCGCGCACGGCCTCTGCTCCTCCTCACTTCTCATCCGTGGCGAATCGCAAGCCGAGTTCGACGCGCTTCATACCGATATAGTCGATGTCTACCGCCCCGCCACAGCGGAAGAGAAAATGCTTACCGACCAGCTAGCCGAAGCCCAATGGCGGCTCAACCGCGCCCGTCGCGTCGAAGCAAAAACGCTCAACCTGCTCGCCGAAGACACGTTCAACTACCTCAACGAAGAAAATGACGGCAACGAAGCCGTCACTTCCGACCCCGATCAACTGATCGCCGTATCGTTTGCCAGCGTCCCGAACGACCTGATCTATCGCAACATGCAGCGCTACGTCACGACCATCGAAAGAAGCCACCAGCGCTGTCTCAAAAACCTGCACCATGCCCAGGAGAAGCGCCGCACTCTGCCGCCCCCGCCGCCCGTTCAACCGGAGACGAAGGAAGTCAAAGTTGCCGCCGCCAACCATCCGCTTCCCGAAGTTGGCTTCGAACCGCAATTCGCTCCGGCCGTCCCGTTCAGCACCCCGGCCTACACCGATCGCTGCTGACCCGGCTTCGTTTCGTAGAACGACGCCGCCTTCGAACCGTATTTTGATCTTTGAAAACACAGCCGCAAATCGGCACACTCGAAGTGTGTCTTGCCGTCGCCGCTTTGGCTTCGTTCCGTAAAACACAGCCCCGAATTCTAGCCCACCCCGCGACCCAGCAGCCCATCCGTCCCCCGTTCGCCCTCCCAAAACCAAGGCCGCCGCCGTTGCCCCAACCCAAAGCTCCGCCGACTTCCTGGCAGATTAGAGCACCGTCCGAACCCAGGGTGCTACTCTGGAACAAGCTAACTAAAATATGTCAGATCGTAAATTGCAAGTAATCCCTCTCGGCGGCCTCGGCGAGTTCGGCATGAACTCCATGGCCTTCCGCTACGGGGATGACATCATCGTCGTTGACGCCGGCATGATGTTCCCCGACGCCGAACTCCTCGGTGTCGACATCGTCACCCCGGATTTCGCCTATCTCAAGGAAAACAAAAAGTTTGTCCGTGGCCTCGTCCTCACGCACGGGCACGAAGACCACATCGGCGGCATCCCCTTCCTCCTCTCCGAGGTGGATATGCCCATCTACGGCACCGCCCTCACCCTCGCCCTCGTCGAACGCCGCCTCGAAGAACACAAAATCGACGCCGACCTTCGCGTCATCAAAGCCAACGACAAGATCAAACTCGGCCCCTTCGAAATCGAGTTCATCCACGTCACCCACTCCGTCTCCGCCTGCGTCGCCATCGCCATAACCACGCCCCTCGGCGTCATTATCCACACCGGCGACTTCAAGATCGATCTCTCCCCCCTCGATAACCAACCCTTCGACCTCCACAAGTTTGCCGAATACGGCAAACGCGGCGTCCTCCTCCTCATGTCCGATTCGACCAACGTCGACCGGGCCGGCTTCACGCCCTCTGAAAAAACCGTCCGTCCCGGCATCGAAGAACTCGTCCGCAACGCTGATCGCCGCGTCATCGTGTCCTGCTTCTCCAGTTCCACCCATCGCCTCCAGATGGTCCTCGACATCGCGGCCGCCACCGGCCGTAAAGTCGGCCTCCTCGGCCGCAGCATGCTCTCCACTACGGAAATCGCTCACTCCCTCGGCCTCCTGCGCATCCCAGATAGCATACTGCTCCGACCGCAGGACATCATGCTCAACCAACCCGAAAAAACGCTGGTCCTCGTCTCCGGAACCCAGGGCGAGCCCATGTCCGCCCTCTCGCGCGTCTCCTGCGACAGCCACAAAAGCATGAAGATCGAGAAAGGCGACACCGTCATCTTCTCCTCCCGCATCATCCCCGGCAACGAAAAACCCATCATGCGGGTCATCAACCACCTCGCCCGGCGCAACGCTAACATCTATTTCGGAAACCAGACTCCCTCTATCCATGTTTCCGGTCACGCCTCCTCCGAAGAGCTCAAGCTGCTCTTAAACCTCGTCCGCCCCAAATACTTCGTCCCCCTCCACGGCGAATACTGGCAGCTCCGCAAACACATCGAACTCGCCAACGGACTCAAGGATCAGGGCCTCCAGCAATCTTTCCTGATGGAAACCGGCGAGTCTCTCGTCATCGATTCCAAGGGTGCCCGCTACGGCGAACGCGTCGCCGTCGGCCGCGTCTGCATCGATTCCGGCTCGCTCGACGATGTCGTCGAGGATCTCGTCATTCGAGACCGCCGCCATCTCGCCGAAGACGGCTTTGTCCTCCCGATCATCGCCATCGACAAGCTCACCGGCAAGCTCGAAGGCCGCGCCGAAATCATCACTCGAGGTTTCATCGCTGAAGATAACAAGGAACTAATCGCGGGAGCCCGCTCCGTCCTCGCCAGAACTTTGGAAACCTCCAGCGCCGAAGAGCGTTCCGACGTCGGCGTCATGCAGGAAAAAATCCGCGCTGACCTCAAACGCTATCTCGCCAAAGAAACCCAGCGCCGCCCCCTCATCATGCCGGTTATCCTAGAGATCTGATGTTTCTCGAAGACGCTTCCGGCTTCAAAGGAGAAGCCGCCCAACTCTTCACCCCCTCCACGGAAGGCGAACTCGTCGCCTTCCTGCAATCCAACTCCGCTCCCATCACGATCGTCGGAGCCCTCTCCGGCGTCACCGGCGGTGCCATCCCCCTCTCCGGCACCGCCCTCAGCCTTGCCAAATTCAACCGCTGCGACATCTCCTCCCGCTCCGCCCGCGTCGGTGCCGGCCTCCTCCTCTCCGATCTCCAAGCAGCCGCCAAGGCCACCAAGCAGTTCTACGCCCCGGATCCCACCTACAACGGCGCCTCCCTCGGCGGCACCTTCTCCACCAACGCCTCCGGCTCCCGCTCCTTCCGCTTCGGCTCCACCCGCCGTCACGTCCTCTCCCTCCGCGCCGCCTTCATGGACGGTACCGTCCGCGAATTCCACCGCGGCGAACCCATCGATTTCCCCGTCCCCGCCCTTCCCCTCCCCGCCACCACCAAGCACCAAGCCGGCTACCCCCTCAGCCCCGGCATGGACTGGATCGACCTCCTGATCGGCTCCGAAGGCACCCTCGCCATCCTCCTCGAAGCCACCGTCCAACTCCTTCCCCTCCCCCCCGTCCTCCTCTCCGGCGTTCTCTTCTTCGATTCCGAACCCGCCGCCCTCGCCGCCGTCGAAGCCTTCCGCGCCGTCCCCCAACTCCGCATGCTCGAGTACTTCGACGCCGAATCCCTCAACCTCCTCCGCGAAATCCTCCCCGAATCCCCCCGCTGCCCCGCCGCCCTCTTGATCGAACAGGAAGGCGACGATCTCGACTACCTCGACCAAGTCTCCTTCCACCCCGACTCCTGGTTCGGCTCCACCGACGCCGACCGCGAACGCTTCCGCAAATTCCGCCACGCCCTCCCCGAACGCGTCAACGACACCGTCCGCCGCAACGGCTTCATGAAGATGGGCACCGACTACGCCGTCCCCCTCGCCCGCAACTCCGAGATGATCGCCCGCTACCGCGAACTCCTCGCCCCCACCGGTATCCGCTACGTCATCTACGGCCACATCGGCGACGCCCACGTCCACGTCAACATGCTCCCCGCCACCCCTGCCCAGGCCGAAAACTCCCAGCACCTCCTCCACGAATTCGCCCACGAATCCGTCCTCCGCGGCGGCACCGTCGGCGCCGAACACGGCCTCGGCAAACGCAAACGCGACCTGCTCCATCTCCAATTCTCGGCCTCCGATCTGGAAGCCATGAAAGCTGTAAAGTCTCGCCTGGACCCCCGTTGGCTCCTCGGCCAAGGAAATCTGTTCCCATGCGAAACCTTCTCTTCCTAATCACCACCACCCTCGCCGCTCAGTCCATCCCGGACCAAGTCCTCAAGATCATCGAAGCCAACAAGTCCTGGACCCTCGAACAGCAGCGCTCCATCTGCGAGATCCCCGCCCCGCCCTTCAAGGAAACCGTCCGCGGCGTCGAGTACGCCAAGCGCCTCAAAGCCCTCGGCCTCGTCGATATCCGCACCGACGCCGTCGGCAACGTCATCTCTCGCTGGCCGGGCTCCACGTCCCCCAAGCCCCTCACCATCTATAGCGCCCATCTTGACACCGTCTTCCCCGAAGGCTCCGACGTCCGCGTCAAAGCCGAAGGCAAGCGCCTCAAAGGCCTCGGCATCGGCGACGATTGCCGCGGGCTCGCCGTCGTTCTCACAGTCGCCAAAGCCTTCCAGGAAGCTAAAGTCGCCGTCCAAGGCACCATCCTCTTCGTCGCCACCGTCGGTGAAGAAGGCCAAGGCGACCTCCGCGGCGTCCGCCATCTGTTCAACAAGGAACTCAAAGGCCAAGTCGACCACTTCATCTCCGTCGACGGCACCGGCAACCGCATCACCTCGGGCGGAGTCGGTTCCAACCGCTACAAGGTCACCTACTTCGGCCGCGGCGGCCACTCCTACGGAGCCTTCGGCATGCCCAACCCCGCCCACGCCATGGGCCGCGCCATCGCCCGCATCGCTGACCTTCAAGTCCCCCAAACCCCCAAAACCACCTTCAACATCGGCACCGTCGCAGGCGGCACCAGCGTCAACTCCATCCCCATCTCCGTCTCCATGGAAGTCGATATTCGCTCCGAATCGGCCAAAGAACTAGCGACTCTCGATGAACGTCTCCGCGCCGCCTTCTCCGCCGCCCTCGAAGCCGAAAAAGCTCGCTGGCCAGACTCCAAAGCCCCCCTCGAACTCAAAATCGAAACCATGGGCCTCCGTCCCGCCGCCGAAGCCAACGACTCGGTACCCATCATCCAAAAAGCCATCGCCGCCGCCAAACAAGTCGGCATCACCATCTTCGCCACTGGCACCGGCAGCACCGATTCCAACATTCCTTTAAGCCTCGGCATCCAAGCCGTCACCGTCTCCGGCGGCGGCATCGGCCCCCAGGCCCACTCCATCGACGAATGGTTCGAGGACACCCCGGACTCCCACAAAGCCATCCAGCTCTGCGCCCTCCTCCTCTTCAGCCTTAATCCTCTAAAATGACCTCCGTCCTCCATCACCGCATCGTCTCCACCAAAGCCGAGTGGCGGGCCGATGCGTCCCGCCGCTCGCTACCGCCAGTTCCCCATCCCCTCCGCTGGCCCGCCCCGGTCCCCATCCCCCTCACCGTCGGCCAGCTCAAGCCCTGGCACCCCGTCCGTCTCCTCCGCCTCGTCGATCACCAACTCGACCGCGTATGATCACCCTCCTCCACCGCCAACTCGCTCACGGACCGCTCCCGCCCATGCACGAGCCCATTCCCTTCCCCGACCCCTGGCCCCTTCCCCACCGCCATCTCTATCTCGAAATCACCACCGACGGCGGCCTCACCGCCCACCACCGCGGTCCCCGCTATCTCGGCCGTCTCGCCCCCTGGCAGCCCCTCCGCATCCTCGTACCCCTCCGCGGCGGCCTCGAAGACTACTACCTTCTCCTCCAGCGCGGCCCCCGCCCCGC
>Ga0209086_10000443_pt1 | contig 35747 bp, 23 predicted proteins | sample M_130207_XF_Meta_FD_187312 | JGI IMG/M metagenome (GOLD analysis project Ga0209086, IMG submission 187312) | Freshwater microbial communities from Lake Montjoie, Canada to study carbon cycling - M_130207_XF_MetaG (SPAdes) (version 2) | ecosystem: Environmental > Aquatic > Freshwater > Lake... | reverse complement strand
CCCCCCGGCACCGCCCCCGCCGCCACGTACCCCGCCACCCCCGGCAGCAACTCCAACCGCCCACTCTCAATCACCAGCGTCACCCCCTCGGACGCCGCCGCCATCTCCCGCGCATGGCCCAGCAACCCAAACCCCGTCACGTCCGTACAAGCATGAACCTCGCACTGCAACATCGCCGCGCAAGCCGACCGGTTCAACGTCGTCATCGATTCCACCGACGCCGCCACGTCCCCCTCGCTCGCCAAGCCCTTTTTCAATGCCGTCGAAACAATCCCTGTCCCCAACCGCTTCGTCAAAACCAGCACATCCCCCGCCCGCGCCCCGCCGTTCGCCAGCACCCGCCCCGGATGCACCGTCCCCGTCACCGCATACCCAAACTTCGGCTCCGCATCCGCAATCGAGTGGCCCCCAATCACGCTGCACGAAGCCTCGATCATCTTCTCCGCCCCGCCCTGCAACACCGCCCGCAGGTCTTCCAAATCCCCGTCCCGCGGCCAAGCCAAAATCGAAAGCGCCGATATCGGCACCCCGCCCATCGCATAAACATCGCTCAACGAGTTCGCCGCCGCAATCTGGCCAAACGTAAACGGGTCATCCACAATCGGCGTGAAGAAGTCGACCGTCTGCACCAAGGCACACTCAGGCGTCAGCACGAAGACCCCGGCGTCGTCCGACGTCTCGAAGCCAATCATGACTCGCGGATCAGTTTGCCGCGGCAGTCCAGCCAGCACGTAGTCCAAAACCTTTGGACTCAATTTGCTCGCTCAACCAGCCGCTTTCACATGCGCCGTTAATTTCTTCAAGGACACTAAACCCTAGTCTACGACGCACCGCGCCCCGGTCTTCTTGCAGAAGCTCAGCGCCGAGGCGTCTGGCTTCAAAATCGTGATCCCGCTCGCATCGATCTTCTTCTCCAGAAACAACCGCGCCAGATCAAACTTCAGCCAATGTTCCAAGACGACCGGATCCGTCTCCCCCGTCCCCCGGTGGAACAGCGGCCGTTCAAAACCCTCCGGCGTTGGCGGACCAAACTGATACTCCATCGACCCCCAAACGCCGTAGTGCGGGTCGATCACCGAATCCTGTAGCGCCCATTCGGCGATGGTGAACTCCGGAATCGTCGGATGCGGCAACCGTTTTCCCTTCGCATCGAGAAAAATCTGCCCCGGCCGCCGCGTCAAATCGACCCCGTAAAAATTCGAAAAATCCAGCGCCGCCGGAGCCTCCACCGTCACCACCCGCCCCTTCTGCGGGTCTTGCTGAATCCGCCAAATCTTCGCCCACTCGGCCACCGCCGGCCGCCCCGACCGCCCCAAACTCCACCCCGAAACCGGCTCCAACCGCGCATCCCAAACCCGTTCCTCCGCCGGATCCACTCCCACCTGCCGCTGCGTCTCACTCCGCGCCACTACCGCCCCGTCTTTCACCAACACCACATTCCACACCCAATCCCGCTTCCCCGCCCCCCGAAACGAACCAGGAAACCCAATCGCCAACGGGTCGAACTCCACCGTCGTCCCCGCCGTCCAATCTTTCACCTCCCGCGCCCCAATCCAAACCAAATTCGGCTCCTTCTCGACCGGAACCACCCAGTCCCCCTCCGTCGTCCGCGGCCCGGCAAAAAACAACAACCGACCATCTCCAGACCCACCCGTCACCCGCAACCGCAAACCCTTTTCCCGTTTCAATCCCACCGGCACCGGCACCGCCCCCGGCATCTCCCAACACTCCCCCAACGCCTTCCCCGCATAGTAATGCACCCCATACCGCAAACTCCGCGGAATTTCGTTCGCGCAGCTATCCGCAGCCACCCCCCGCGCCATCACCCGCCCCGTCAACTCCGCATCCCGCGCCGGCAAATAACTCACCTTCGCCGTCACGACAAACGCCACCATCATCCCCGCCGCCCCCACCAAATACCGCGGACCCGGCACCCGCATCACCATCACCGCCGCCGGCAACAGCGGAATCAAATACCCCGGCAGCTTATTCTTCGAAGCGCTCAAAAAGACGAACCCAAACACCAACCAAGCCACATAGAAGGTTCGTTCCTTCCATTCCCCTTTCCACAATAAAGGAGCCCAAGGCAGCAGCAACCCCACCAAAAACGGCCCATAAAACCAAAACGGCTGCACATGCTGCAAGTCCCCACTCGCAAACCGGCTGAAGTGATGTTCAATAAAAAACTCGTTAATAAACGCCCACCCGTGCCGCTCGGTCACCATACAGTACCAAGGCCCAGCCACCACAAGAGAAGCCACCACCACCTTCCACCAAGTGCGCCATCGCCCCCGCGCAAACCAAATCAACGGCAACGCCAACACCACCGGCACCAAACCCTTCGCCAATATCGCCGCCCCAAAGCACGACCCCGCCCACCAAGCACCCCGCCCGGTCTCCACCCATCGCAAAGCCAAAATCATCCCCGCGGCAAAAAATACCGCCAGCGGCACATCCGTCACGGCAATGTTCGAATACGCAATCCATCCCGCGCATGTCCCGAGCATCACCGCCCGCTGCCAACTCCCCACCATCCATCCAAACCAAACCAAAAACATCGTGCTCAGCAAACCCAGCGGCAACCGTACCGCCGCCTCCGGCCCCAAACCGAGATTGAACCCCACCGCCCCCATCCAATACAACATCGCTGGCTTCTCGAACCACGCCTTCCCGTCCAACACCGGCGACACCCAATCCCCGCTCTGCGCCATCTCCCGCGCTATCGACGCATACCGCGGCTCATCCGGGCCAAACAGCCCAAACGCCCCCGGCCACGCCAGGAAGAGCACGATCAACGCTACCGCCGCCAAGGCCACCCAAAGAATTCTCACTCCGTTCCAGTATAATGGCGGCAATGCGCCATCTGGGCCTCTTGTTTTTTCTCCCCGTCACACTCTCCGCCGAAACCGGGGCTTGCGCCTGCAATGCCGCCGACCCGGCTTCCCTTCAAGTCCGGGAGTGCTCCCTCGCCGCCGAAGCACTGAAACAGCCCCCCGGCACCCCCTTCTTCTTCCTGAAAGACGCCAGCCCCCGCAAGCCCAACCGCACCCTCATCCTTCCCACCCGCCTCAAACCCGACTCTATCCAAACCCTCGCCGACCTCTCCCCCGCCGAACGAACCCAACTCTGGACCGAAGCCATCGCCAAAGCCAAGTCGCTCTGGGGCCCGGAATGGGGCTTGGCATACAATGGAGTCAAAGTGCGCACGCAGTGCCACCTCCACATCCACGTCGGTAAACTTTTGCGCGGTGTCGATACCGGCATCACCGTTTTCGTAAACCACCCCTCCCAAATTCCTGTCCCTCGCGACGGCAGCGGCCTCTGGGTCCACCCCGTCGGCAACCGTCTAAAGATTCACATTAAAGAACAAACCACCGAGACTGTCCTACTCCGATGAGCCTTGTAGAAATCGAAAAACTCCCCACCGCGGAAAACTCCGCGATCCAACTCCACCCCTCCGACAACGTCGCCATCCTCCGCGTCCCCGTCGGCCCCGGCGCCGAACTCCGCGTCGGCGGAATCACCCTGACGACGAAGGATCCCATCCCCGCCGGCCACAAGGTTTGCCTCAAAACCATCCTCTCCGGCGACCGCATCTACCGCTACGGGCAGATCATCGGCCGCTCGAAACATACCATCGAGCCCGGCCAGCACATCCATACCCAGAACGTCGCCTTTGAAGAACAACACTTCAATTACGAGTTCCCGACGGGCGAAGTCCCCTACCCCCCCGCCCCCGCCAATATGCCCACGTTTATGGGCTACAAGCGCGAAGACGGTCGCGCTGGCACCCGCAACTACGTCGCCGTCGTCGCCGCTTCCAACTGCGCCGCCCACACCGCTGAACTCATCGCCGCCAGCTTCGATCAATCCTCCCTCCCGCCCCACGTCGACGGCGTCATCGCCTTCCCCCATGGCGAAGGCTGCGGCCACACCATCGGCCCCGATACCGAGCAACTTCGCCGCACCCTCGCCGGCGTCCTCGGCCATCCCAACGTCGGCGCGGCCATCATCCTCGGCCTAGGCTGCGAAGTGAATCAAATCGATCACTACCTCGGTGCCAACGCCCCCCGCACGGACCGCCTCATGGGCATGACCCTCCAAAATTCCGGCGGCACCAAAGGCGCCATCGAAGCCGCCCGCAAGTTCATCCTGGAGCAGATGGAGGGCCTCTCCGCCGAACACCGCACCCAACTCCCCGCCAGCCTCATCACCCTCGGCCTGAACTGCGGCGGCTCGGATTCCTTCTCCGGCATCACCGCCAACCCCGCCCTCGGCCACTGCTCGGACCTCCTCGCCGAACTCGGCGCCGCCAGCATCCTCGCCGAAACCACCGAAATCATCGGAGCCGAACACCTCCTCGTCAAACGCGCCCGCAACCGCGCCACCGGCGAAAAGCTCCTCCGCATGATCGCCGAATACAAAGTTTACTTAAATCAGTTCGCTAACTCGAACTTCAACGACAATCCCTCCCCCGGCAACAAGGAAGGCGGCCTCACCAATATTCTCGAAAAAAGCCTCGGTGCAGTGGCCAAGGGCGGCACGTCTACCCTAAACCAGGTATACGAGTACGCCGAGCGCATCACCGAACCCGGCTTCGGCTTCATGAACACCCCCGGCTACGATCCCGTCTCCCTCACCGGACTCGCCGCCGGCGGTTGTAACGTCATCTGTTTCACCACCGGCCGCGGCAGCGCCATCGGCTTTCCCACCATCCCGGTCGTCAAGGTCGCCACAAATTCAAACACCTTCCGCCGCATGCGCGACAACATGGATATCAACGCCGGCCGCATCTCCGACGGCGAAGCCACCGTCCAGCAAATCGGCCAGGATATCTTTGATATGATCCTCCGCGTCGCCAGCGGCGAGCAAACCTGCGCCGAACGCCTCGGCCATCAGGAATTCGTGCCCTGGCGGATCGGTCCCGTCATGTAAACGCTAACAAAGATAAAATCAAATTCCCGAGCTGCTTCCTTCCGCCGATCTGTTCCACTGGAGTTGTGGCGAATCTTGTCTGATCCCCCGCCCGTCGACTACGAACGTTTTTGTCTCGCCTCTCTTGCTCTTTTATGCACGGCGGATTCGGGCGGTGTCTTCCGTTGGGTCAATCCCGCTTTTGAGCGGGCGCTTGGCTATTCCGCCGCCGAACTGCGAGCCTTTCCGTTTCTCGAACTCGTTCATCCTGAAGACCGTGCTGCTACCGTTCAGAACGCTGCCCTTCGCGCCTCGGGCCTTCCCGTCACGAACTTCGCCAACCGCTACCGCTGCGCCGACGGCTCCTACAAATGGCTCAGTTGGTCCGCCACCCAGGATGCACAGGGCATCGTCTACGCGTCCGCCCGAGACATCACAGCCCAAAAGAAAATGGAGGCGGACCTCGCCCGCATCGCCGCCTGTACCGCCAACTCCGTCGTCATCACCGACGTCGCGGGCCGCATCGAATGGGTGAACGAAGGCTTCACCCGCGTCTCCGGCTACTTACTCGCCGAAGTGATCGGCCGTAAACCCGGCGACCTCCTGCAGGGGCCGGAGACCGACCCCGCCGTTGTCGCCCATATGCGCTTTCAACTCGCTCTCGGCCTCGGCTTCAACGTCGAAATCCTCAACTACTCGAAAAACGGCCGCAGCTATTGGCTCAACATCGATGCCCAACCCCTCTCCGATACCCAAGGTGACATCACAGGCTTCATGGCCATCCAGCTCGACATCTCCGCCCGCAAACTAGCCGAGCAGAGTCTTCAGGAAAACACCCGCCTCCTCACTCAGATATCAAAACTCGCCAAAATCGGCGCTTGGCAGGTAGACGTCGAACGGAACCACCTCATCTGGAGCGATCAAGTTCGGCTCATCTACGAAGTCGAACCCGATTTCGTGCCCAACCTGGAAACGGCCACAAACTTCTACCACCCCTCCGTGCGCGAGGAAGTCCAATCGCTCATGGCCCGTGCCATCGAAACGGGGGAAGGCTGGGACTGCGAATGGCCCGCCGTCACCGCCAAGGGCAATGGGATCTGGCTCCGTGTCATCAGCAAACCCCAATTCAAACACGGTCGCTGCGTGACCCTAAACGGTACCGTCAAAGACATCACCCTCAACCGCCAAAGGCGGGATCTCGTCCGCCAGTCCAAACTGTACCGAAGCGAACTGCTCACCGCCATCCCCGACGCTCTGCTAAGAATAAACCCCGCCGGAAAACTGTTCGATCTCCATTACCCACTTGGATTCCCCTCCCTCACCGACCCGTCCGGCGCCGCCATCCTCCCCCCGGTCGCGCACGCCATCCGCAAGATGCTCGACCAACCTCACTCCGCTGGCACCATCACCAGCCAATGCGAACTCGGCGGCCTCACGCTCGAACTCCGCCTCACCCCCACCCAATCCGACGACTCCCGCCTCGTCCTCGTCCACGACATCACCGAACGCAAAGCCTCCGAAAATCGCCTCGCCACCGCCGTCGCTTGGCAGACCGCTTTCTCCGATTTCGCTGGGTTCGGCGTCATCGGCACCTCCCCTTCTGGCCTCATTGTCTCCTTCAACCGCACGGCCGAAGCCATGCTCGGATACTCCGCCGCGGAGGTGATCGACCGCACTACCCCGGCCGTGTTCCATCTTGAAGAAGAAATCGTTGCCCGTGCCTCGGTGATCAGCGGCCAACTCGGCATCCCGATCGAGTCCGAAGCTGAAGTCTTCTTCGCTCGCGCCCGTCGGAATCTTCCCAACACGGACGAATGGACCTTTGTCCACAAGGACGGCTCCCACTTCTCCGGACTCCTCTCGCTTACTTCCGTGCGAAACCCAGCCGGCGAAATCACCGGCTTCCTCGGCATAGTCGCTGACATCACCGTTCAGAAGGACGCCGCCCGCCAACTCACCCTCGCCCGCCAAGCCGCCGAGGACGCCTCCCGCGCCAAATCCACTTTCCTCGCCAACATGAGCCATGAAATCCGCACACCCCTCAACGGAATCCTGGGCTTCGCAAGCATCCTCGCCGACACTCCCCTCCTCCCCGACCAACGCGAATACGTCAACACCCTCCGCGACTCCACCGAAGCCCTTCGTTGTCTCGTCAACGACATCCTCGACTTCTCAAAAATCGAAGCCGGTCGCATGACCCTCGACGCCCTGCCCTGCGACGCCCGCCAAATCGCCGTCGAAGTCTGCGAACTCCTCAGCCCCCGTTGTCGCTCCTCCGCCGTCGAAATCGTCCTCGATTGGGGCCTTCGCCTGCCCCGCTTCGTCCTCGGCGACGCCGGACGCATCCGCCAAGTCCTGCTCAATCTAGCCGGCAACGCCCTCAAGTTCACCGAAAAAGGCACCATCGTCATCCAAGCCCACGCCGACGCCCCCCACTCCCTTCGCGTCTCCATCACCGATACCGGCATCGGCATCGAAACCTCCCAGCAAAACCAACTCTTCTCCGATTTCACTCAAGTTGATTCCTCCTCCACGCGCCGCTTCGGCGGCACCGGCCTCGGCCTCGTGATCTCCCGCCGCCTCATCGAGGCCATGGGCGGCCAACTCGACTTCGAGAGCACCTGCGGCGTCGGCTCCACGTTCTCCTTCCGACTGCCCACGCCCGCCGACGCTCCACTCCCCGATCCGCCGCTTCCCTCTCGCAATCCGCCCCCCCACGTGCTCATCGTCGACGATCTGCCGGCCGCCGGACGTGTCCTCGCCGACTGGTGCCAAGCCTGGGGCTGGCCCTACCACTTGGCCACCAGTGCCGCCGCAGCCGTCGCCGCCCTCGCTCAAACCACGGAGCCCTTTACCCTCGGCCTCATCGACGCCTCCCTCGTCGAAATCGCCTCCCGCCTCCCCGGCCTGCCGCTCATCGCCCTTGCCTCTGCACCCTCCGGCCAAACCGACGCCCAAAACTGGCTGCGCCTCGGCTTCGCCGGCGTTTTCGCCAAACCACTCGTCCGCCCCGAACAGTTGCACCACGCCATCACCGACCTCCTCCATCCCTCCCCCGCCGCTCCTTTTTCCCGCCCTCCCAGCGCACCAACTCTCCACGGCCACCGCATCCTTGTGGTCGAGGACAATCCAGTCAACCAAACCCTCGCCCGCCTCCTGCTCCAAAAACTGGGCTACCAAGTTGATGTCGCCAACGACGGACTCGCCGCCGTCTCTCTCGCCGAAACCAACACCTACGACCTCATCCTCATGGACTGCCAAATGCCCAACATGGACGGCTTCGCCGCCACCGCTGCTATCCGTTCTCGCTCCCCCTACCCGCCGATCATCGCCCTAACCGCCAACGCCATCGCCGGCGACCGCGAGCGTTGCCTCGCCGCCGGCATGGACGACTACATCACCAAACCCTTCCACATCGCCCACCTCAAACAAATCCTCGCCATCTGGATTAAGCCTTCCGCTGACGAAATAGCAGCGCCCGTAAGCTGAACAGCAGAAATACCACCACCTCCCCGCCCCCCAGATAAACAGGCCAAGGGTCCAGATAGGCAAGCAACGAAGTATTCTCCGGCTTCCGCCACAGGTACATTTAGTTCGTCTCCCATCCCCAGTTGAACAACCCCAACCCCACCGCATCTCCGTTCAACGCCAGCATCACCCGCCGCACACACCCCGGCAGCGGCCCCATCGTCTTACTCCACCAAAGATACAAAACACAAGCGACAATCCCGCAGTGCGCCAAAAAGAAATACACCGTCGGAGAACTCGGAAACGGCTCCCATAAGTCCGCCTCAACACCGCCATCGAAGTCCCCGCTAATCCCGCAAAAAAAGCAAAACTCCAACACAAACTGCGGCTTCACCAACATCGCCGCCACCGTCAACCAAAGAATCAAATCGCAAAGTGGCAGCGGCAGCCGCGCCGGCTCCACCAAGCCAACCCTCCCGCCGTCAAAAACATCACCGCGACAATCGCGAGGTGCCCCCCCCCAACAGCTGAAAACGCTGATTCCGCATCGTTATTCAATGCTAGCCTGTTCCCGTGCCGGATATCACCCACTTCTCTGACTACAGCGGTACCGTCTTCACCGCCGAAACCAACATCGCCGACTCCTGGATGCGCGCATGTTTCAAACGCTACTCCAACCAATTCGACCTCCCCGAGTAACTCGAAGAAGCCTTCCGCTTCAAACAAGCCGCCCACGACGCCGGCTAGTCCTTGCAACGGTTCTGCGCAATTCGATAAACTAAAGGGGAATTTTGATTTCCTCCCTCTTGTAACGGCAGTTCCTACAGGATCAGGTTCGACAAGACGTCCTCCCAGCCCCAAATCCCTTAGAACTAGTAACGGGTCGCATCCACGGCTGCCACGGCTTTATGGTGCCACCCCACTCCGACGCGCGCGGGCGCCTGTTCGAAATCTTCACAACCCGTAACGCCCCCCCTGGCCGATCCCATCGTCCACGTCTACCAGGTCCACGCCGCGCCTGCCTCCATTCGCGGCTGGAACTATCACGCTCGCCAAACCGACCGCCTCTGCTTCTCCGACGGCCGCTTCAAAGTCGTCCTCATCGACATCCGCGAAAATTCGCCCACGGCCGGTGCCCGCGTCGAACTCGAACTCGGCGAACACCGCCCCGCCCTCCTCACTATTCCCCCCTTCGTCGTCCACGGCGTCGGCAACATTGGACCCCATCGCGCCTCCTTCCTCAACTTCCCCACCCGCCCGTGGGATCCCGCCGACCCCGACAAATTCCGCCTCCCCATCACCTCCCCCCTCATCGAAGGCGGCTGGTAGCCGCTTGCCGACTCCCACCGTCACCATCATCATCGCCACCTACAACTGGTCCGCCGCCCTCCGCTGCTCCATCCCCACCGTCCTCGCCCAAACATTCCCCGACTGGGAACTCCTCGTCATCGGCGACGCCTGCACCGACGATTCCCCCGCCGTCGTCGCCTCCTTTGCCGATCCCCGCATCTCCTGGCACAACACCTCCACCCGCTTCGCCTCCCAATCCGGCCCCAACAACCTCGGCCTCCAACTCGCCCGCGGCCAATTCATCGCTTACCTGGGCCACGACGATCTCTGGCACCCCGACCATCTCACCCACCTTCTCAAAGCCATCGAACACGCCGACATCGCCGCCGGCATCACCGTCATGTACGGCCCCCCCGGATCCGGTATCCGCGTCCTCTCCGGCGTCTTCCTCGAAGCCACTTGGCAACCCACGGACTTCCTCGTCCCCTCCTCCATCCTCCACCGCCCCGGCCTCGGCCCCTGGCCCCTCCCCGCCGAAACAGACCTCCCCGTCGACGCCGGGTTCCTCCAACGCGCCATCCAAGCCGGAGCCCGCATCGCCTCCCCCCACCGCCTCACGGTCTTCAAATTCAACTCCGCCTGGCGCCGCGACTCCTACCGCCACCGCGATACCTCCGAACAGCAAGCCCTTCTCGCCCGCCTCCAGGCCGACCCCGCCACCACCACCGAAATCGAACTGACCGCGCTCCTCCGCGCCCAACGCGAACTCCGCCTCCACCACGCCCCCATGCCCGCCCCCGGCCCACGCAACTTCCAGCCCTTCCGTGGACTCGCCCAGCCCCCGACAGAACCCCTCACCGGCCCCCGCCGCTTCCTTCCGAACAACGATTTCGCCGGCCTCGAATGGCACCCCCTCGAACACCACCCCGAACTCGGCCCCCTTCGCTGGTCCGGCCCCTCCCCCACCGCCTCCCTCGTCCTCCCCGTCTCCGCCCCAGCACCCTACGTCCTCCGCCTCCAGCTTTTGAACGACCACACCTCCAACCTCTCACTCCGCCTCAACGACGTCCCCACCCCTTTCACCGTCACCCCAAACGGACTCCTCACCGCCCACGGCCCCGCCGCCTCCCCCATTCAAATCGAACTCCACTGCACCCGCCTCCACAACCCCCACCTCGCCTCCTTCGGCCAAAACCCCGACCAACGATGGCTCGGAGTTTGCCTTCGCTGGCTCGAACTCGACTTATTCACGGAATAGTTACCCAACCGACAACGGAAGTTATTCCGCCCGCGCGATCATCGGGGCATTCTAAAGCCTTATGACTAATCCGGTCGCCGTACTTCTTCTAACCGTCCTCTCTTCCCCGGTCCTCTTCGCCCAAGGCCAAGCCCTCGACACCGTCCTCGAAGGCCAAATCCGCTCGCAAGACCGCAGCCCCATCGGCGGCGTCGAAGTCAAAGCCTACGCCCCCATCACCGGCTACGAACGCAAAGCCACCACGAGCCCCACCGGTGCCTACCGCATGGTCCTCCTCCCTCCCGGCCGCTACAATCTCACCGTTGAACTCCCCGGTTTCGCCAAAACCACCCGCGAATCCATCGATTTAAAAGCCGGCCTCGTCGTCACCGCCGACCTCGAACTCGCCCCCTCCACAGTCTCCACCACCGTCACCGTCACCGAAGCCGTCCCCGTCGTCGAAACCGGCCGCACCGTTGTTTCCAATACCTACGACGAAAAAACCGTCCGCAGCCTGCCCACCATCGGTCGCTCCATCCTCGATTTCTTCGTCATGCAACCCGGCGTCAACGCCCGCCCCCTCTCCACCGGCGGCTCCGGTACCGGCACCCCCACCACCACTTACGGCGGCCTCGGCCTCCGCCAAATGAATGTCGACGGAGTTACGAACCAGTTACAAGGCGGTGCCCGTAACATCGTCATCAGTCAGGAAGCCGTCGCCGAGTTCCAAACCGTCACCACCTTCTCCGCCGAATTCGGCCGCGTCGGCGGCGGTATCCAAAACGCCTTCACCCGCTCCGGCGGCAACGCCCTCCACGGCTCCGGCTTCCTCTTCACCCGCCAGAAGTTCCTCTCCGCCAAACCCTTCCTGCTCGCCCCCACCGCCCCTAAACCCGACTTCAGCCGCTACAACTACGGCGGCACCGCCTCCGGCGCCATCAAGAAGGATAAGGTCTTCTTCTTCGGCTCCTACGAACGCTGGCAGCAGGATCTCCCCGGCGTCCTCACCATCACCCCCACTAACGCCGCCCTCCTCCGCATCCCGGCTTCAAGCATCGGTGCCATCACCCAAACCTTCCGCGCCCACACCGTCACCGCCCGCGTCGACGCCCTCCTCGGCTCCAAAAACCGCCTCTCCGGCCGCTTCAACTACTACTTCGATCGCGAATCCCCCCTCGGCAACGGCCAAGTCAGCTTCGAAACCCTCTCCCGTTTCGACGAAGACCCCTACGGCTTCACCGTCCAAAATGTCACCCTTCTGAACTCCAGCTTCGTCAACGAACTCCGCTTTCTCTACGGCCAGCGCGGCATCTCCAACGGCGTCTCGAACGAACTCGCCCCCAACATCAACGTCAGCGGCATCGGCTCTTTCAACGGCAACTCCAACGGCACCCGCGTCACCCGCGAACGCGGCGTCCAAATCATCGATAACCTCACCTGGACCAGAGGCCGCCATTCCGTCAAATTCGGCTTCGACCTCCTCCCCGTTTGGTTCCGCGAACGCACTACCAACGTCAACGGCTCCTACCAGTTCGGCGGCCTCTCCGCCGTCCCCAACGGCCGCCCCCTCGTCACCCCGCTCGACCAGTTCCTGTTCACCCAGAACCGGACCATCGACCCATCCACTAATCGCCCCTACAGCTACTCCCGCTTCACCCAAAGCGTCGGCGAAGAGTTCTTCGAAGCCCCCGTCATCAACACCGGCTTCTTCGTGCAGGACGATATCCGCATCACTTCCAAGCTCAAAATCAATCTCGGCGCCCGCTACGACGTCTTCGTCCGCCCCTCCGGCAATCTCAACCCGGACCTCCCGGCCACCGGCGTCATCCCCCAGGACTATAACAACATCGCCCCCCGTGTCGGCATGGCCTACGACCTCACCGGCAATGGCAAAACCGTCCTCCGCTCAGGTTACGGTATCTACTACAACACCGTCGTCGCCCAAACTTTCAACACCTTCCTTCGCGGCAACGGCCGCGCCATCACCAACGTCAATGTCACCCCCACCGACCCCGGGGCCCCCGGCTTCTCCCGCGACGTCGCCCCCAATTCCGCCGGTGTCGCCGGCGTCCTCTCCGATGTCCGCGTCTTCGACCCCAACTTCCGCGACCTCTTCACCCACAACACCTTCGTCACCTTCGAACGCGAACTCCTCCCCGATTTCGCCGTCGCTGCCACCTGGCAAGGCACTTTCGGTCGCAATCTCCCCTACGCCCTCACCGACAATCTCCCCTCCGCCGGAACCCTTCCAGATGGCCGTCCCCGCTATACCACCACCGGCCGCCCCAACCCCCGCTACGGCAACATCTTCCGCTCCGTCTCGGAAGGCTATCAAGACTACAACGGCTTCGTCCTCACCGCCACCAAGCGCTTCGCCAAAGGCATCTCGTTCCAGTTCGCCTATCACACCTCCAAAGTGCAAGGCGTCGCATTCTCTAACGATTTCACCGGTTTCGGCATCTTCACCTCCCCGTCCGACCCCAAAACCGCCATCCAGGACAAAGGCCCCGGCGATTTCGATCTGCGCCATCGCATCACCTTCACCGGCGTCTGGGAACCCCGCATCGCCAAACTCACCGGCCCGGCCAACGCCATTCTCAACGGCTGGAATCTATCCACGCGTGTCATCGGCCAAACCGGCTTCAGCTTCAACGCCACCACCGGCCGCGACGAAAACGGCGACACCATCTTCAACGATCGTCCCGCCAACATCGGCTATAACGCGTTCAAGGAACCCGCCTACTCCACCATCGATTTCCGTCTCGCCCGTACTCTCAAACTTCGCGAACGCAGCGGCATCGAGTTAATGGCCGAAGTCTTCAACATCGCCAACCGCCTCAACCCCACCAACATCAACCGAGTCTACGGCTTCAACGCCACGCCCAACGCGAACTTCCAGCAGGTTACGGCCGCCGAAAACGCCCGCCAGTTCCAATTGGCGATTCGCTACTCGTTTTAACCCAGCCCCTGCAATACTCCGGTGCTGTCGCCAAACGACGTCTCCTTCACGCCCATCCGCTCCATCATCGCCAAGTGCAGGTTACAAAACGGCGTCTTTTTCTCAAAACGAAGGCGCCGCCCCGGTCGCAAGGTCCCGTTGCCCCGCCCAGCCAGCAGCAGCGGCAGGTTCTCTTCCAGGTGCCGATTCCCGCACTTCAGAGACGAACCAAACAGCACCATCGAATGATCCAGGAGCGTCCCGTCGCCCTCTTTCAATTCCTTCATTCGCGTCAGCAAATAGGCAACTTGCGTCACATTCCAGTTGATGATCGCCTCGTACTGCGCCCGCGTCTCCGGAATGTCCCGATGATGCGATAGCCCGTGGAAGTTCCCCTTCACGCCCGACAAAAACGAGTAGTCTTTCGAAGATTGCGCATCGCCCAGCATCATCGTCGCCACCCGCGTCGAATCCGTCCAAAACGCCAGCACCATAATGTCCAGCATCAGCCGAACGTGCTCCAAATGCGAATCCGGCGTCCCCGCCACCGGCCGATCCAACGGAAACTTGCCCTCATTAATCCATCGCTTCTGCGGCTTCATCGAAGCTTCCAATCGGCGCTCCACGCTCCGTACCGATTCAAAATACTCGTCGAGCCGCGCCTGGTCGCCCTTGCTCCCCTTCGCCCGCAACGCCCGCGCCTGTTCCCGCACCAAATCCAGCACCGAAGTCTCATCCCGCTGCAACGAACCGAGTATCTCCGGCGACTGCGGATTCAACCCTGAAATCACCGCCTGCCGCTTATTCCGAAACAATCGGTCAAACGCCAACTGCGGCACTATCTCTTTCGGCACCGGCGTCTTCGGATCCGCCCACGACAAAAACGAACCCAGCGCCCGAGGAAATCCGCCGCCCGCCGTATCAATCCCCGTTCGCGGCGCGTCGATCCCTAACTCGAGCGAAGGCAGCGGCGTCTGATGGCCAATCCGCTGCGCCACCATCTGATCCAACGTCGTCCCGCCGGAATCCAAATCCCCGCCCGTCGTCCGTTCCACAAACCCGCCCGACAGCCACGCCGGCACCTTCGGCCAATGCCCGTTCCGCCCCACCGTGTTCTTGTTCCACAGGTTTTCGAGCAGCATGAACTCGCTCTTCAGCCCTTCCAGCGGCTTCAAGTGCGACGTGATTGTGAAATCCTCCCCATCCCCCGCCGGCGTCCAGCTCTCCGGCCAAACCCCGTTCGGCATGAAGATACACGCCATGCGCAGCGGCGGCGCCGCCAACCGGTCTACCCCGACCGGCGCCCCCATCACCCCCGACTCGAGCCACGGCGTCGCCAACGCAACGCCCAATCCCCGCAATATGTTCCGACGTGTCTGCATGGTAGCCTCGTAACTTACTTCGTACCCAACAACCGTTTAGGAGCCTTCTTCACGGGCGCATGGCTCTCCATCACCGCCCCATCGGCCTGGGCGTTCCGGAACGGCGTACTTAAAACAATATCGCGAATCAGCGTCCGAGTTTGATACCCGTTCTTCGCCATCGTATCCATCAGCTTCTGCACCGTACACTGGTCCCCGTCCTGCAAGCCCCGCCCCAGCGCATAACCCAGCAATTTCGCCGTGAACTGCCGCGTAAACTCCTCTTTCCGCTTTAACAACACCGCCCGCAACTCCACCGGCCCGGTGAACTTCTCCCCACTCGGCAACGCCCCCGAAGCGTCCACTGTCGACCCGTCATCATCTTTATCCCGCCACCGCCCCATCCAATCAAAATTCTCGAGGCCCAACCCAATCGGGTCCATCAGGTTATGACAAGCCGCGCACGAAGTGCTCTCCCGGTGCTTGGCCAACATCGCCCGTACCGTCATCTTCTTCGCCGAGCCCTTGGCCGCCTCCAGCGCCGGAACGTCAGCCGGAGGCGGCGGCACCGGCGTCCCCAGCAGCGTCTCCAGCACCCACGCCCCTCGCAACACCGGGCTGGCCTGCTTATAATGCGACGTCATCGCCAACACCGAAGCCAATCCCAAAACCCCCGCCCGCCGGTCGTCCGGCCACTTCACAAAATGAAACCCTGGCCCCGAAGGCATCGTCACCTTTCCCTCCAACTCGTAATACTTGACTAACCGCTCGGTCAGAAACGTGTAGTTCGCCGTCAGTAAATCGAGCACCGACTGGTTCGTCGTCACGATATGGTGGAAGAACAACTCCGGCTGCTCCCGCAAATCCGCCGCCCCCTCCGGCGTGTAGAAATGTTGCAACTCCGTCAGCAACGGCACCGCCCGCCCGCCAATCTCCTGCGTCCCCAGCCACTGCCCCATAAACCCGCCCGCAAACACCCGCGAACGCGAGTCGTCCAACATCCGCTCCACCTGCGCCCCCAGCACCCGCGGATCTTGCAACTTACTCTCGCCCGCCAGCCGCAGCAACTCCTCATCCGGCATCGTCGACCACAAAAAATAACTCAGCCGGGAAGCCATCTCATACTGCCCCACCGGCCGAATCCCCAGCCGCGGGTCGTTCTCTTCGACTTTGAACAAAAACCGCGGCGAAACCAGCACCGCCTTCAGCGCCAGCTTCACGTTCTCTTCAAACGGCTCCCCTCGCTTATCCCCCCGATCATACAATCTCAACAACCGTTCAATGTCTTCCGCCGCCACCCGCCCCCGATACGCCCGCGGCAACAACCGAGCCAAAATCCGCCGCGCCGCCGTCCGCTTATCCACCGGCGATTGCCCCACCTCCAGCCCCAGCAAACGAAAATGCAACGCCCGCTTCTCCGACGTCACCTCCGTCGGCCGCTGGTCCACCGTCAGGCTGTAAAACTCAATCCGCTCCGAGCCATTCTCCACCGTCACCGTATGCGCTCCCCTTGCCAAGGTCGCCGTCACCACCCGCGCCGTCGCCCCGCCCCCGGAATCTCGCGCGTACGAAACCGACCCCGCCGCCACACCGTCCACCAACACTTTCATTGTGAACGGCGTCAGCTTCGGCCGCTCCACCGAAACCCGCAGCGAATACGAACCCTCCGCAAACACCGAAAACGAGGTCGTCAACACCTCCCCCGGCTTCAAGAATCGCGACGGCTTAATCCCCGTCGGTGCCGCCGTCACCGGCGACATCTCATGCGACAACACCAACCGATTAAACGCAGGCGTCACCACAATCCGGTCCAGCACGTGCGTCGCCGCCTCCATATAACGCTCCAGCATCATCGGCGGCACGTACAACGTCTCCCCATTCGTATCGAACCCCGCCCCGCCCGCCTCGTCAGCCGGAAACAGATCCGGCGCCACCACATCCAGCCCAAACAAATCCCGAATCGTGTTCTTCCACTCCCGCCGGTTCAGCCGCCGCGAAGCCACAAACCCCGCATAATCCCCCGTCCCGCATCCCGTCGTCCGCAGCCGATCATCGATCCAATTCGCCGCCAACATCCGATCCGCCTCGGAAATCTTCGCCACCCCCGGCGGCATCGTCCGATTCCGCAACTGCATCGCCACATCCCGCCACAGCGTCCGCCGCGTCTCCACATCCGTCGGCGATTCCGACTTCAAAAAATCAATCCGATTCCGAGGATTCGCCGGATTATGACAACTCGAACAATGTTCCCTCAAAATAGGCCTGATCTTGGCCAGAAACTCGTCCGGAGCCGCCCAGACCACCCCGCTCGCGAGAACGAATAATAAGAACTTCACCCCCAAACTCTACAGCGCCATGAAAATCGATGTCAACCGTCAATTATCGTATTTTCATTTTGCCGCCAATGTGGTTTACTCAAGGAACATTCGGTCCGCGCCGACCCCAACTTTTCAGGAGTCTCCTTAATGACCCGATTTTCTCTCCCCATCGCTCTGGCGATTCTTCTGGCCACGCACCAAACGGCCTTCTCTCAAGTCCTCTACGGTTCTATCGTCGGAACCATTGAAGACCCGTCCGGTGCCGTCGTTCCCAACGCCGCCATTAGCCTCACGAATTCCGGCACCAGCGCCACCCGCGAGATCAAGGCGGACGAACAAGGCCGGTACACCGCTGCCAGTCTTAGCCCCGGCACCTACTCCCTCAAAATTATTGCCCCGGGCTTCCGTACCACCACCCGTACCGGCATCGCCGTCACCATCAACAACATCACCCGCGCGGAGATCCGGCTCGAAGTCGGCCAACTCGCCGAACAGGTCACCGTCTCCGCCACCACGGCCACTCTCCAAACGGATCGTTCCGACGTCCGCGCCGAGTTCGCCTCGAAGACGATCGTCGAACTCCCCCTCAACAACTATCGGAACTACCAGAGCATGATCAATCTGGTCCCCGGCGCCACCCCCTCGGCCTTCCAAAACTCGGCCGGCTCCTCGCCCTCCCGCTCCCTGACCACCAACGTCAACGGCACCAACCGCAACAACAACAACACCCGCATCGACGGCGCCACCAACGTCTACATCTGGCTCCCCCACCACACTCTCTACAACCCGCCCGTCGAGTCCATCGAAACGGTCAACATCTCCACGTCGTCCTTTGACGCCGAACAGGGCATGGCCGGCGGCGCTGCCGTAACGGTCGCCACCAAGTCCGGGACCAACAAAATTCGCGGTTCGGCCTTCTGGTACCACGACAACAACGCCCTCTACGCTCGACCCTACTTCTTCCAACAGTCGATCAACAAGCCCCGCCTTCCCAAAGGTATCGTCAACATTCCCGGCTTCACCTTCGGCGGACCCATCATCAAGAACAAGCTCTTCTACTTCTTCAGCTACGAAAAAACCGAAGAACGTACGGGCCAGTTCGGCAACTTCTCCGTCCCTGCCGCCGACATGCGCCGGGGTGACTTTTCCGCCTATGCCGGCCTTGGCAACATCTACGACCCGCTCACCGGAGACGCCAACGGAGCCGGTCGCCAACTCTTCGCCAACAACCAGATCCCGTCCTCTCGCTTCTCCCCGATCTGGAGCAAGCTGCAGGCCCTCGCCCCCCTCCCGAACCAACCCGCGCAGGACGCCTTCAACACCTCCGGCAATTTCTTCGCCGCCGGCACCCAGTCCCTCACCCGCGATCAGTATGACGTGAAGGTGAACTACAACCTCAGCACCAAGCTCATGTTTTGGGGCAAGTATTCAAACCTCATCGCCCCGGTTGTCGGGACCACCGCTCTCGGCCGCCTGACCGGACCCAGCCTCGGCCAGATCGGCCGGGCCGACACCCGTGTGGACATCCCCACCTTCGGCTTCAACTACACTCTGTCGCCCACCGTCCTCATCGACGGCGTCTTCGGCTTCACCAAGTTCTCGAACGTCGCCACCGGCCCGGACTACGGGAAGAACACCGGCCTCGACGAATGGGGCATCCCCGGCACCAACGGCGGCAAGGCGTACGCATCCGACATCCGCTACTCCGGCCAGCCCTGCATCAACAACGGCTTCTCGGCTTGGGGCAACTGCACCGGTTCCAACCCGAACTTCTACGCCGATAACAGCTATACCTATTCGACGAACGTGTCGAAAATCCAGGGCGCCCATGAATTTCGCTTTGGCGTCGACATGATCCGTCACGCCATGAACCACTGGCAGCCGGAAATCGCGAACCCGCGCGGCAACCTCGTCCCCACCGGTAACGCGACCGTACTCCAGGGCCAGGTCGCCCGTGCCAACCACACCTACGCCGCCGGCCTGCTCGACATCCTCGGCAGCGCCTCCAAATCGGTCCAGTTCTACGAGATGAAGACCCGCGAATGGCAGTACGGCCTCTACTTCCGGGACCGTTGGCAGGTGAGCCGCAAGCTCACCCTGAACGTCGGCCTCCGCTGGGAGCTGTATCCCCTTCTTAACCGTGGCGATGGCCGTGGCCTCGAACGTTGGGACCCCTCCACCAATCTCGTCACCCTCGGCGGAATTGGCAACATCCCCCAGGACAATGGCTACTCCGTCTCGAAGAAGCTCTTCGCACCCCGCATTGGCCTCGCTTACCGGCTGAATGACGCAACCGTCATCCGCGCTGGCTACAGTGTGAGCTACAACCCCATGGCGCTCTCCCGCCCCCTCCGCGGCCTCTACCCGGCCACGATCGCGGCCACCTGGGCAGCTCCCACTCAATTCGGTTACTTCGGCCTGCTCTCCCGGGGCCTGCCCGAGGTCCCGACCCCGGACATCAGCTCCGGCACCATCACCCTCCCCCCCACCGTCAACATGGGCCCCCGCAGCCCGTGGGGTGGCCAGATTAACCGTGGTTATATTCACTCCTGGAACTTCACCGTCGAACGCCGCCTCCCCGGTAGCTTCCTCGTCTCCGCCGGCTATGTCGGCAATCAGACGGTGCGGCAGTTCCTCGACCGCGACATCAATGCGGCGCCCATCGGCACTGGCCCCCAGGGTCGTCCCCTCGCTCGGACGCAGGGTCGAATCATCGAAGCTTTGATGTGGGATGGCTGGGGTAACTCCAACTACCACTCCCTCCAGGTCGCTGTGAACAAGAACCTCTCCAAAGGTCTCTTCATGAAGGGCGCCTACACCTGGTCCAAGGCCATCAACATGGCCGACGACGACGGCTGGGCCGCTCTCCCGCTGACCAACCTCGAAAGCGCCATCGGTCGCAATCGCGCGCTGGCCGGCTACAACCGACCCCGCATGTTAGTCATGAGCTGGGTCTATGAACTCCCCTGGGGCAAGGGCCGTCCGAAGGCCCTCAAAGGCGTCGCCGACCAGATCGCCGGCGGCTGGCGCATCAATGGCATCTACTCGGCCTACGACGGTACTCCGTTCACCGTGTCCGCCGGGGACGCCTCCCTCAACGCACCCGGCTCCAACCAGACCGCCGATCAGATCGCGGATGTTGTCAAGCTCAATCAGTTCGGTCCCGGAGCCCAGTTCTACTCCATTAACTCCTTCCGCGACCCGAACTTCCAGCGCCCCGCCGGCACCTTCCGGTTTGGCACCATGGGCCGCAACGCGCTTTCGGGACCCGGCTTTCAAAAAGCCGACTTAGCCATGTTCAAGGACTTCCAACTCACCGAACGCTTTGTGCTCCAATTCAAAGCGGAAGCCTTTAACTTCACGAACACCCCCCGCTTCGGCAACCCCGCGGCGAACGTCAGCGCCATGTCCACCAACGCGGCTACCGGCGCAGTCATCAACGCGAACAACTTCATGGCGATCACCAGCACCGACCCCGGTTCTGAACGTCGCTTCCGGTTCGGCCTCCGGCTGACCTTCTAAACCGCAGCCCAAAAGCAAAAAAGGGGGAAGCCGCTCGCGGCTTCCCCCTTTCTGCGTCGTAGCGGCCTACGGCAGAACCAGCGTCAACGCTTCCCGCGCCGCAAACGCGGTATCCGAGAAGTCCGTGAATACCCCGTCTACGCCATATAGGAAAAACTGGTCGTATTCCGCCTTCGCACTCCCGCCGTATTGAGCCGCGAGCGAGTCATTCCGGAACGTGTACGCATGGACCACCAGGCCCGCCTCGTGCGCGTCTGCCACCAGCGTAGTTGTAATCGGCGTCGTCCCCGCCCCCGCGAAGCTCGCGATGTAAGGCTTCCAAGGCCCAATCCCATCAGCATATTTCGCAATCTCCGCCAAGTTCGCCTTCGTCACCAAATCGCCAAAACCCCGCGCATCACCCGTAATCACGTGGTTGTAAGGCTTATCGTAAGGCGCCGCAAACGTCAACTTCCCATCCGGACCCACATCGTCGGCGTCCAGCAGTTGCACCAGCTTCACCGTCGTCCGCGTCCGCAAATACTTCAGGTTCCCCGTCTCAAACGATTGAATGAAAACCGGTGCCCGGCGATTGTTCCACCCATAGCGCTCCAAAATAGCCAGCAGCGGCTCTTCCTGCGGTAAACCCAGCGCCGCGTGGAACGAAGGATGTTTTGTCTCCGGATAAATCCCCACCACCCGCGCCCGCCGCGAGTTCTCGCCCTGCACCATCTCAATAATCTCTTGCAACGTCGGAATCTGGAACTGGCCGTTAAACTGCTGCGGACGCGACGCCCGCGGCTGAATCGCCCGCAGAGTCTTGATCTCGGCAAGCGTGAAGTCGCTCGCAAAGAAGCCGGTCGTCTTGATCCCGTCGAGCGTCTTCGTCGTCTTCTTAGACGCAAACTCCTGCCGGGACTTCACATCCGTCGTGTCATCGATCATCGGCTCGTGCCGAGCAATCAAGTGGCCGTCCTTGGTCGTAACCAAGTCCGGCTCTACAAAATCGGCACCCATCTCAATCGCCCGCCGATACGATTCAATCGTATGTTCGGGCAAATACCCGCAAGCGCCCCGGTGGCCCAAAACCAACGGCTGCTTGCCGTCCAGCGTCCGCCATTGCACCCGCCGTTGTGCCGTTAGTTGCGAAGCAGCCGAAGTAGCCAAAGCCACCCCGCCCGCGTTGAAAAGATCACGTCTGGTCATATGCCAGACCCTATCAGCGCAATATGCACAAGCTATGACAGTCTTGCCGCAGTCAGGTAAATTCAAGCATTTCCATTCAATTTGGGGCTACTCTGATCCCCACGGCGGCCTTCGACCGCCCGAAACAGAACCCCCTACCCCTCTAAACTCCGCCCGGCAACTCCGAGTCCACCATGCACTCCGACGAACAGGATGGCGTCAAAATCCTCGCCTGCACCGTCAGCAAAACCATCCTGCTCTACGACGCTCGCGGCCTCGCCGACCGCGGCGGCGCCGACGAACCAAAACCGGCCCAATACGGCACCGTCGAAGCCTGGGGCATCTCCCCCGATCACCCCATCGGCGGCTAGTACGAACTGAAAAATGGCCTCCGCGACTGTTTCGGCATCGACGTCCAGCCGCTCCTGGAAGCCCTCGGACTCGCCGAATTCCAACACAATCCGAAGAACAACCGGTAGCGCGCCAAACAACTATCGTTATAAGGTAAACCGTCAACTTCGCCTCATTCGTTACCGCCTTGGCCACCATTCGCACGGTCTCCACCTTCCGCCCATCCGCCAAATCGAGCAGCTGAAACGTACCGACCTTCTGCGCCCGCCCGTCCACCCCCAAGTCGAAATCCACCCCATTCTCGTTCCGCCGAATCGTCTCGCTGTCTTCCCACGCTAACCGATCCCGCCCCGGCAGCCTCCCCGCTCTCGCCCCCCACACGACCGGCGGGTGAAATACGCCCGGCCGGCGAATCGCCACCACTCGCCGGGCCGGCCTCACGATAACCATCCTCAATGCCCACCACCAATCGGAGGCCCCGGCCAAAGCACCACCGTGGTCCGCGGCGCTACCGCCCACCACCCGGCACTTGGCCATCATCTCTTCTCGCATCCCCAGCAAGACCACCGTGGCGAAAGTCACGCTTGCCATCCGCCTTGTCATATTCGTTCTCCTGATAAAACGAACCGTGCTCACCGCAAGTGTTTCTAACAATTCGCCGTCGCCGTCTCCAGTTTCCCTCCCCGCGCGCCAACTCAACTGTTTGCCCCATCGCCCCTTTTAGTTGCGTCTAGCGTTTTACTTTCAACGAATTAACGTGTTACGCTGGGGTTTAACATGCGTACCGTCGACCTAATCACCCGTAAAAGAGACGGCGAAGAACTCTCGGCCGAAGAGCTAGCCTACCTCGTAGAAGGGTATACGCGCGGAGAAATACCGGACTACCAGATGTCCGCCTTTCTCATGGCCACCTTCTACTCCGGCATGACCGAGAAGGAAGTCGGCGTCATGACCGAACTGCTGCTCAACAGCGGCGAACGCGTCGATTTCTCCGATATTCCCGGCCTGAAAGTGGATAAACACTCTACCGGCGGTGTCGGTGACAAAACCAGTCTCATCGCCGCGCCCATCGCCGCTGCTGCCGGCGTCACGGTGCCCATGATCTCCGGCCGCGCTCTCGGCCACACCGGCGGAACCCTCGACAAACTCGAATCCATCCCCGGCTTCCGTACCAATCTCACCATCGAAGAGTTCAAAGCCCAAGTCGCCAAACTCAAGCTTGCCTTCGTCGGCCAAACTCCCCAAATCGCCCCCGCCGACGGCCTCCTCTACGCCCTCCGCGACGCCTCCGGCACCATCGAATCCATCCCCCTTATCGCCAGCTCGATCATGTCGAAGAAGTTGGCCGTCGGTCTCGACGCCCTCATCCTCGACGTCAAAGTCGGCACCGGTGCCTTCATGAAAAAGCAGGTCGACGCCCGTCGCCTCGCCCAGCTCATGGTCGCCATCGGCCGCCGCAACGGCAAGCGCGTCCAGGCTCTCATCACCGACATGAACCAGCCCCTCGGCTACGCCATCGGAAACGCCCTCGAAATCATGGAGGTCTCCCAGACCCTCCAAAATGCCGGCCCCATCGATCTCACCCGCCTTTCGATCGAAATAGCCGCCCGCATGATCCACCTCGGCAAAATCGTCGCTACCATCGAAGAAGCCCGCGAACTCGCCCAACGCAAACTTGTCGACGGCTCCGCCTACAAGAAGCTCAAAGAGGTTGTCAAGGCCCAGGGCGGCGACCCCAACGTCCTCGATAAGTTCGAACTTCTCCCGAACGCCACCGGCGCTCGCGACATCGTCACCACCCGCGGCGGCTACGTCTCCGCCGTCGATGCCCAAGTCATCGGCGCCGCCTCCACCCTCATCGGGGCCGGCCGCAACACCAAAGAAGACCAGATCGATCACGCCGTCGGCGTCATTCTCGAAGTCAAAGTCGGCCAAAAGATCGATCCCGGCACCATTCTTTGCCGCCTCTACTACCGCGACGAAGCCAACGTCGAAGAGGCTGCCGATCTGGTCGAAGATGCCTTCCGCATCTCCAACTCGGCGCCCGAAGAACGCGAAATCATCCTCGAAGTCGTCAGCTAAGAGCCATGGGGGCCGTCGGACTGGTCGTCATCCTTGCGGTGGCCTGGTTCTTCTCGACCAACCGTCGAGCGATCCGCCCCCAACTCCTCGCCTGGGGCCTCAGCCTCCAACTGCTCTTCGCCCTCCTCGTTCTCAAAACGCCCCTCCGCGGAGCTTTTGAAAACGCCAGCCGCGCCGTCGAAGCCCTCCTCCGCTACGCCGAAGAAGGCTCCAGCTTCCTCTTTGGCCCCCTCGGTAAATCCACCGGACCTTTCGGCGTTCTCTTCGCCTTCCAAGTCCTCCCCATCGTCATCTTTATCGCGGCCCTCTTCGGCGTTTTGTATTACCTCGGCGTCATGCAGCTCATCATTAAAGGCATGGCCCTCGTCATGCGCCGCGTCATGGGCGCCAGCGGTGCTGAATCCACCTGCGTCGCCGCCAGCATCTTCATGGGCCAAACGGAAGCTCCCCTCACCATCCGTCCCTTCCTCGTCGGCCTCACCCAAAGCGAACTCTTCACCATCATGACCTCCGGCATGGCCCACGTCTCCGGTGCCGTCATGGCCGCCTACGTCCTCTTCGCCAAAGTCGAAATCGGCCACCTCCTCACCGCCGTCATCATGACCGCCCCCGCCACCATCATGCTCGCCAAAATGTTCATCCCCGAAACGGAAGAACCCGAAACCCTCGGTGGCATCAAAATCGAAATCGAAAAACCCGGCGTCAACGTCATCGATGCCGCCGCCCGCGGCGCCGGCGACGGCCTCCAACTCGCCCTCAACATCGGCGCCATGCTCATCGCCTTCGTCTCGCTCATCGCCCTCGTCAATGGCGGCTTCGGCTGGCTGCATAGCCTCCTCCCCTGGTTCCCCGCCACCATGCAGCAGCTTTTCGGCTGGATCTTCGCCCCCATCGCCTTCCTCCTCGGCGTCAGTTGGCAGGACGCCCCCCACGTCGGTCAACTCCTCGGCACCCGCCTCGTCCTCAACGAATTTGTCGCCTTCATCGATCTCGGCAAACTCCCCGATCAAGGCATCATCCTCGATCCCCGCTCTAAAGTCATCGCCACCTACGCCCTCTGCGGCTTCGCCAACATCTCCTCCATCGCCATCCAGGTCGGCGGCATCGGTGCCCTCGTCCCCTCCCGCAAATCCGATCTCGCCCGCCTCGGCCTCCGCGCCGTCGCCGCTGGCACCCTCGCCAATTTCATGTCCGCCTGCATCGCCGGTCTCCTCACATGATGGTCGAAGCCGCCGTTACCGAACTCAAGCTCAAACTCCCCGTGCTCCCGGAAATCGGCGTCGTGCTCGGCAGCGGCCTAGGTTCATTCGCTGACGAAATAGAATATCCCACCGTCATCCCCTACGCCGACATCCCCCACTGGCCCGCCTCCACCGTCGTCGGCCACGCCGGTCAGCTCGTCGTCGGACGCATCGCAGGACGTACCGTCGCCGTCCTCGCCGGCCGCGCCCACCTTTACGAAGGCTACACCCCCGCCCAGTCCACTTTCGCGACCCGCGTCCTCGGCTGCCTGGGCGTCCACTCCGTCATCCTCACCAACGCCGCCGGCGGCATCAACGCCTCCTACCAGCCCGGCGACCTCGTCCTCATCACCGATCATCTAAACCTGCAAGGCGTGAACCCTCTCGCCGGTCCCAACAACGACGCCTGGGGGACCCGCTTCCCCGGAATGACCTTCGCCTACACCCCCGCCTATCAAGCCCTCGCCCTCACCACCGCCCAACAACTCGGCTTCACCATGCCCACCGGCGTCTACGCCGGCCTCCTCGGCCCCAGCTACGAAACCCCCGCCGAAATCCGCTACCTCCGCTCGATCGGCGCCGACCTCGTCGGCATGTCCACCGTCGCCGAAGCCATCGTCGCCGCCCACATGCGCATCAAGGTCATCGCCTTCTCCTGCGTCACCAACATGGCCGCCGGCATGCTCAACCAGGAACTTAACCACGAAGAGGTCCTCGAAACCGGTCGCCAACAAGCCGACCGCTTCAAATCCCTCCTCCGCGCCATCATCCCTCAGTTAAATGCCTAACCTGGCCCAAATCGCCATCGCCGCCCGCGCCCACGCCCACGCCCCCTATTCCAACTTCCGCGTCGGCGCCGCCCTCGAAACCTCGACCGGCGAAATCTACACCGGCTGCAACGTCGAGAATTCGACCTACGGCCTCACCATCTGCGCCGAACGAGTAGCCGTCGTAAAAGCCATCAGCGAAGGAGCCCGCCCCGCATCCTTCGTCCGTATCGCCATCGCCGCCGATACCCCCACCTTGACGCCCCCCTGCGGCGCCTGCCGACAGATTCTCGCGGAATTCGCCCCCGGCGCCGTCATCACCCTCGTCAACCTCGCCGGCCTCTCGAAATCCTACACCATCGCAGACCTGCTCCCGGAGTCCTTCAATGATTCGTTTTTGCGCTAGCCTCTTCCTCTCCGTCTCTCTCTACGCCATCCCCGCCGACCTCATCATCACCGCCCGCTACGTCGTCACCATGGACGCCGCCCGCCGCGTGATCGAAAACGGAGCCGTCGCCATCGTCAAAGACCGCATCGTCGCCGTCGGCCCCGCCGCTGCAATCAACCGCCAATACCAGCCCAAACTCCGTATCGCCCGCCCCGACTCTATCCTCACCCCCGGCCTCATCAACACCCACACCCATGCCCCCATGACCCTCTTCCGCGGCATCGCCGACGACCTCCGCCTCCAGGAATGGCTCGAACGCTATATCTTCCCCGCCGAAGCCAAAAACGTAACTCCCGATTTTGTCCGCGTCGGCACCAACCTGGCGGTGCTTGAGATGTTACTCTCCGGCACCACTACTTATACCGACATGTATTACTTCGAAGAAGTAATCGCCGAAGCCACCCGCAAAGCCGGCATGCGCGCCGTCCTCGGCCAAACCGTCATCGGCTTCCCCGTCCCCGACGCCAAAACCCCCGCCGACGCGCTCAAACGCACCGAAGCCTTCCTCAAACAGTTCGCCGGCGATTCGCTCATCACCGCCGCCGTCGCTCCCCACGCCATCTATACCAACTCCGACGAAACCCTCCAAGCCTCCCGCGCCCTCGCCAACAAATACGGCGCCCCCCTCGTCATCCACCTCTCGGAAACAAAAAAGGAAAACGACGACACCAAAAAGCAGCGCGGCCTCAGCCCCACCCAAGCCCTCGAAAAACTCGGCGTCCTCACCGGCCGTACCGTCGCCGCCCACGGCGTCTGGCTCGACGATGCCGACATCAAAACCCTCGCCCAACGCGGCGTCGGCGTCGCCCACTGCCCCAGCAGCAACATGAAACTGGCCAGCGGCATCGCGCCCATCCTCAAGCTCCTCCGCCTCGACGTCGCTCTCGGCCTCGGCCCCGACGGCCCCGCCGGCTCCAACAACGACCTTAATCTCTTCGAAGAAATGGACCTCGCCGGCAAGCTCGCCAAAGTCTCCGCCAACGATCCCACCGCCCTCCCCGCCACCAAACTCTTCGCCATGGCCACCATCGACGGAGCCCGCGTCCTCGGCCTCGAAAAAGAAACCGGCTCCCTCGAAGTCGGCAAACGCGCCGACCTCATCACCATCAACCTCGACCAAGCCCAAGCCGTCCCCCTCTTCAACGTCTACTCCGCCCTCGTTTACTCCCTCAAAGGCTCCGATGTGAACGACGTCGTCATCAACGGCCGTCTCCTCGTCCGTCGGAAAGAACCCCTGACGCTCAACCGCGCCCAGGTCCTCGCAGAAGCCCGCGCCTACGGCGCTAAAGTCACCCGCTCCCTCCAATAACCGCCGACAAACGGCTTACGGAATTCCACGAGTAACTTCCCAGGACTTCCCTCCCACCCAAAGCTGAGAACTTACGTATTGTTACAGGACTACGGTACTGAAACAAAACATCAAGTCCTGAGTGTTCCGCACTCCGGCAATAGGAATCATCCATGAGCCACTTCCTCCGACTTCGCTTGGCCGCAGCCGCCTTTGCTGTGTTCGCCGTGAACCCGTTGATAGCCGGGACTTTGACGTATACCGACCGTCCGTCCTGGCTAGCCGACTCCACCTCCATCATCACTCTCGATTTCGCCACCTACGGCGCCGGCAACAGTGGCGGCTTCACGAGCGGCAACTCTGTAACTAGCGGAAGCCAGGTTTTTTATAATAACGCCAACGGCTACTTCAACAACAACTTCCAAATCACCGGTACCAACGGAACCAGTAATGTGCTTCGCCAAGTCCTCGCCAACGGCTCCCAGAGCTTCTGGAATTGGAACACCGGCGCTATTCTGTTCTCCGACTCGAGTACCGGCTCCAACGTTATCTCCATGCGCATTAACTTCCGCAGCGGCGGCCTCCCCACCCCTGTGAGCGCCTTCGGCGTCGGCCTCGGCCTCGGCGGCGGAACCGGCAGCTCCGGCAACATCACCGTCACCCCCCAAGGCCTCGGCGCCCAAACCGTAACGACGTTCAACCAAGCCGCCGGACTAACTTTCTTCGGCGTCTCCAGCGACACCCAGACCTTTAGCTTCTTCGATATCACCATCACTGACCCGGCGAGCCGTTACATCATTCTCGACGACCTATCCTCCGGGACCTCCACCATCACCACCGCTCCGCCCCCTCCCCCCGCGGAGACCCCGGACGCGGCAACCATGCTCACCGTCGGCACGGGCCTCGCCTACCTCGGCTATCTCCGCCGCAACCGCCATTTAGAGACGGCGTAAGCCTCCCTCCAACCCCACCCCGCCTGGCGTCGCCCCCCCCCCCGGCGCCAAGCTTTTTCTTGGCTTCTGCTAAAATCAACCCCAGATGCTCAGCCGCGCATTTCCCTTTTGCTGTGCCGTTCTCCTGGCCACAGCTTGCCTGCTCCCCGCGCAGAAGAAAAACAAGAAAAAAGAAGAGATTACTCAGGTTCTCGAGATCCCCCCCGATCCCCCAGCCGCCGTAACCGTTGAAACCGCGCGGCTGGAGTTCCTTGTCTCCCCGCTCTCCGGCAAAGGCCTACTCTCCGCCCAGGTTCGCGAAGCCATCAAGTCCCTCCGCAACCATGCCCGCGGTGGTCAAATTGTAAAGCTCCGGGCCTTCGTCGCTGGCACCGGCGACCTCCGCCGTGTCCAAGCTATCGTTAGTGACGAATTCACTGATAAAAAACTACCCCTCCCCGCCCTCTCCACGATCCTCGTCGGCCTCCTCCCCGGCGAAGGCACCCAAGTCATCATGGAAGGCGTCATCGTCAGCAAAAAAGCCGTCAACCCCCAAGGCCTAGCCTTTCTCTCCGGCATGGGAGGCGTCTCCAAGGAACAGCCCGACCAAGTCCTCCCCATGCTCGACCGCGCCATCACCGATCTCTCGAAGGCCACTAAAATCGCCGGCAGCGACAAGTCCGATGTCCTCCGCGTCACCTGCCTCCTTTCCTCGCTCACGCAGATCGGCGAAGTCCGCACCCGCCTCGCCATAGCCTTCCCAAACGCCGCCGCCACGGCCGTCCAGGCCCAGCGAGCACACGGCACTAGCTTAGCCGAGTGCGAAGCCGTCGTGCGCCTCCAGAAGGCTCCCGCTGACGCCGTCGTGTTCCTCAACCCCGCCGACATGGCCCCGTCCCCGAACTTCTCCAAGCTCGTCCTCACAAAATCCCCGCAGCTCATCCTCACCGGCACCCAAACCGCCTTCAACAGCCAGGAAAGCGATATTCGTCTAGCGTTCGAACGTATGGCCAAGGTCCTCAACACCCAAAAGTCGGGCATGAAGAAGGTGCTCTTCTCGCATCTCTATCCCCTCTCAAACCGCCTCCTCGAAACGGCGCGCAAGATCCGCTTCGATTTCTTCGATTCCACCCGGCCCCCCGCCAGCACCGCCCTCGTCTTCGAAGGCCTCCCCAGCATGGACGCCATGCTCGCCTTCGAACTCGTCGCCGTGCCAAATTAATCTACCGCACCCCGTCCCGCAAAGGCTCCCGACCGGATACCCCCCGTCGGCGCAGCCCGGGATCAAAACAGTGCAGCTCCTACTCCGCATCCTGCCGAATCCGTCGATCACGGAAGTCCCGGTTGATGAGCACATGGAACGTGGAAGTGCTCCCACTCGTCGTGCGCGACCACCAGGAGTTGATGCTCGCCAAACCCGAGATCCTGGATCGTCTTCCGCGCCGCTTCTTCCCACTGCGCCCGGCTCGGCCGCTCGCCTGGCCGCCAGCTCAGCTGATCGTGATAGACCGGATCGGTGACGCGCGGATTCTCAAATCCTACGGCCCGCATCTCGGCCGCCGCCGTTTCGCGGGAAAGCCGGTTGTCCGAAAAAAAGATGCTCGCCGCGCTCGACGATCTCAGCGGCCACCGGGTCGCGGCCCTCAGGCAGATAGCGGGTGAGGGCTCGAAAGCTCGACTTGCCGGCGCGGCGGCTTCCAGCAATCGGGGCCAGCATCGTTCACGTTGCCCCGAAAGAGGTTAGCTCATCTAACGCTGGAAATTCGCCGTCCCTGCGGCTTGTCCTGACTGACGGGAATAGGAAAAGCAAAGGACTGGTAGTAACCAACGATGGCCGTCATGTCGCCGCCAAATCGATCCGAAGCGGCGGCATCCTGGGCATGGATTTCTTCGATGATGTCGTCATTCATCATCTCCGTCCAGGTCGATGCCTTCGAGCTCTTCGGGAGCACAGAGGAGGGGAGATTCGTGGCCATATTCTCGAGTGATCCTTTCTGCGCGGCGCTCAACGCGGGCATTGTTAAGATGCTTGAAGTTCCACGTCAGAACAAACTTGCATTCGTAGTGAGCGGCAACCGCCCAATGCACCGCATCGCGTTGTCCCATCTAGCTTCGATGTTGCGTCTGAATCTCTTTACTTTTCCCAATTTGCTTCTCTGGTTGGACAATCCCCTGGGCACCCCACCCCTGATCCCGGTACCCGTCCAGTTTTCGCTCGATCTGAATCCAGTGGGACAGGTTACGGACGAATTCTCGAAAAGGGACGGAACATCCAGCGCCATCAATTCTGCATCGCGATCAAAACGGTAACATCACGATAGGTTAGGCTGGGGATTGATGCGCATTCTACTGACGAATATAGTACTTGACGGACGCACCGGAACCGAGATTTGCACTCGAGACTTCGCCGTCGGCTTGGCCGCGCGCGGGCATGCGGTCTCGGTGTTTTCACCCCGGCCCGGCGGATTGGCCGAAGAGCTGCGGAACGTTGGAATTCCGGTGGTCACCCGCCTGCGGGATCTGCTCGAACCGCCCGAAGTCATCCATGGGCACCACCACGCCGAAACAACGCTGGCGACCCTCCAATTTCCGGGGGTTCCAGCCATTTTCGTTTGCCACGACCGCAATGCCTGGCATGACACTCCTCCACTGCACCCACAGGTTCGCCGGTACGTCGCGGTGGACCACAATTGCCTTGAGCGGTTGCGGGACGAAGCGGGCCTGCCGGAGTTGTCCATCCAGGTGATCCCGAATGCCGTCGATTTGGCCCACATGCCTGCGCCGCGGGCGCTCCCACCGCTGCCCCGGCGCGCGCTCGTCTTCAGCAACTACGTACGGCCGGGCAAAGCGCTGGACGCCATCTTTGCCGCCTGCGCCCAGCATGGCATTGCCGTCGATGTCGCGGGGGCGGCGGCCGGCTCGCAATCGAACGATACGGCCCGGTTACTCAGCCAATACGATATCGTCTTCGGCAAGGCGCGCTGCGCACTGGAGGCGCTGGCGGCCGGGGCGGCCGTCATCCTTTTCGATGTTGCCGGGCTGGGCTGCATGGTCAACTCAGCCACGCTGCCCGAAACCGTGCGCTGGAACCTGGGTGCCCGCTGTCTCCAGATGGAGGTAACGCAGGAACAGGTCAGCCAGCAGCTTGCCCGCTACTGTTCGGAAGATGCCGCGCTGGCGACGGCGTGGGTGCGGCGCCACTGCTCGCTGGACGCGGCTCTGGACGCCTATACGGCGCTCTATCAAACGGTGATCGACGAAGGCATGCCGCCCAACTTCCAGCCCGGCGAGGCTCCGGTAATCGAGACTCTTGCGCGACGCGTGGGCGAGTTGGAAACCCAGTTGCGCGGGGTGTCGCCCCCCCAGTTTATGCCCCCGCTCCCGCGGCAGGTGACCGGGTTATTACGCCTACGCGCGCATCGGCCCCCGCTATCGATGGCTTGCCGTGAGTCAATGACGATCACGGTAACGCTCGAAAACCATTCGCGCGAACGCCTTTGGAGCGGTCCACCGTACCCGGTGTTGTTTGCCTCCCATTGGCGCGGGGGAGAGTTCGAAGGTGATCGCACGCGGCTGACGCAATGCGTTGCGCCCGGCGCGGTGCATCGGCAGGGGATGACGATTGTTGCGCCCGCGCACCCCGGCCGCTACGAAGTGGAGCTAACACTGGTTCAGGAAGGACACTTCTGGATGGACACCACAGCGGAGCCGTTGGTGGAACGGATCTCCATTGAAGTCACCGAAAGTGGGAAAGCAACGTTCGATCTCCACCGCGCCGCCCTGTGTGTGCCGTTCACCGTCCTGCGCAACGCCCCGCTGGCAGAGCTCGGTTTTGTAACCGATACCCGGCCCGGCATGCTCGTGTTTCTCGAAGATGCCCGCTACCTTCCGGCTCTCCTGGAGCAGGAACGGATTGGGGCCGTGCTCACAACCCCCGAACTGGCCCAGCGGGTACCTGGGCATTTGGGCCTGGCCACGAGCGATGCCCCGCGCCTCGATTTTACAAAGCTGCACAATTACCTCGCTGCAAACACTTGCTTCTACGGCGATCCCTTTGCCACGGAGGTGAACGTGGGGGCCGACGTTCATCCTCAGGCGTTCGTAGCCGCATCCGATGTGCGGATTGGTCCGGGCGCCACGATTGGGCCACATGCCGCTATTCTTGAAGGTTCGGTAATTGCGGCGGGTGCCGTGATCGAGGCTGGCGCGGTCATTGGCGCCCGCGGTTTTCAGACCACACGGGTGGGCGGCGAGCTCGTCGAGATGATTCACGCCGGAACGGTGTCCATCGGCGAAGGGGCCTTGGTGATGGCCAACGCGGTGGTGGCGCGCGGCGTGTTCCACACGGCAACGCGCATTGGTCCGCAAGCCCGCATTGGAAACCAAGCCTTCGTATCTCACCATGTCACCATCGGTGCCTGCGCTTTCATCGGACATGGCGCGGTGATCAATGGCAACGTCACGGTCGGGGACGGTGCGTGGATCGGCCCTGGGGCCACCATTTCGAATGATCTCGTCGTGGGCGCGGGCGCGCGCGTGAGCCTGGGGGCCACCGTGATCCGCTCGGTGGCCGAGCGGGAGCACGTGACAGGAGCGATCGCGGTACCTCACCGGAAAGCGCTGCGGCGGGCGGCGGAACGCCGCTAGACTCGATTACTCCAGTCCGAGCCGCGCGGCCATACCGATTCTCTGCATTTTGCCGGTCGGTCCTTTCGGGATTTCGTCCCGAAAAACGATCTGTCGGGGCACCTTAAAGCGGGCCAGGCGCTCGCCAACGTGCGACTTCAGCTCCGCTTCGGCCACGGCGCAACCCATTTTCACCACAACCACCGCCGCGATCTTCTCGCCCAGCATCGCGCACTTGAGAGGAAACGTTAGAGCCATATCGACGGACGGATGGTCCAGCAGAACGGCGTCAATTTCGGCTGGCGATACTTTTTCCCCGCCGCAGTTGATGATCTCCTTTAACCGGCCGGTGAGAGACAGATAGCCGTCTTCGTCCTGCACGCCCAGATCGCCCGTGCGCAGCCAACCATTCGAAAATGCCGTCTCGTTAGCCGACAGCGGAGACAGATACCCCGCGGTAATCGTCCTTCCGCGCAGGGCAACCTCTCCGGTTTCGCCAGCCGGCAGGGCGTTGCCCGCGGCGTCTAGAATGCACAAAGCGAGCCCGGTACCCGGGCCCACTGTGCCGCGCTTGCGCCGACCGGGCGGTAGCGGATTACTGGCGATCTGATGCGCCCCCTCGGTCATGCCGTAGCTATTCAGCGCAGGGCAGCCAAATAAATTCTCCAACTCATCCCAAACACCCGTATGGAGGTGCGCTGAACTGGAACGAATGAAGCGAAGCCGGTGGTGGAACCCGATCTGCGGGGCGCGGGCGAGAATTACCTGATGCATGGTGGGCACCGCCGTGTACCAGGTTGGTTGCACCTGATCGAGCCAGCGGTAAAAGCGGAGGGCGTTGAACCCGGTGGTACAACAAATGGAACCGCCAGCGGAGAGCGTCGAGAGCAGCGCGCCAACTAGACCATGGACATGGAACAACGGCATTAGGTTTACGCTGTGGTCCGCGGGCGACAGCGCCAGAGTTGCGTGAATCTGACGCGCCGACGCGGTGAGATTTTGATGGGTGAGCGGAATCAGCTTCGGACGGGCGGTCGTGCCGGAGGAGTGCAGCAGCAGCGCCACATCCCCGGGCTCCGAGAAACCGGCTCTACCGCACGGTTGACCAGAAGATTCTCCTTCGAGCGTGTAAAGACCGCTTCTATCGCCGTAGGGCTGCAGCCCCATCAGGGGAATGCCTAACCGACGGGCGGCTGTCTCGGCCGCGGGGCAGAAGCCGGGTTGGGTCACCAGAACCGAGGCCGCAAGGTCTTCCAAAAAAAAAGCAAATTCCTGCGCGGAGTAGGCGGGGTTGAGGGGAGCGCACTCCGCGCCTGCCGAAATCCCCAGAAAAGCTACCGCAAGGTGCGGGCCGTTCGGAAGCACCAGCACGACCCGGTCGCCGCGGCCATAGCCGTGACGGTTCAACGCACCCGTAGTGTAGGCAATTTGTTCTTCGAGACCACCGTAACTCAGCGGCTCTTGTTCGAGCGAAGCAATGCATGTTGACGACTGGCTATGACTCGTCAAGAAATCTAAATGTAATACGCCCAAGGTGCTCTCAAGGTAACAGGCGTTTGGCACCCATGCAATACCCAGTGTTGTCCCATACAGGATTATTCGCCTCCTCGCTGTTTGGTGTGGGTAAGGCCGGATAGAGCGGAGCGGCAGTGTTCGACGGTTTGAGCTGCGGGGCCGGCTGGAATCTAGGGAGCTCGGAGTGTGCGGTGTTCCTGTTCGGGATTGAACAGGGAAGCGGCAGCATCGCCGTCGCGGCGGTGGGAATGTGGAAATCGGGCCTTTGGGCGATTTCCAAGGGCG
>Ga0209086_10000442_pt1 | contig 35798 bp, 27 predicted proteins | sample M_130207_XF_Meta_FD_187312 | JGI IMG/M metagenome (GOLD analysis project Ga0209086, IMG submission 187312) | Freshwater microbial communities from Lake Montjoie, Canada to study carbon cycling - M_130207_XF_MetaG (SPAdes) (version 2) | ecosystem: Environmental > Aquatic > Freshwater > Lake... | reverse complement strand
GTAGGCCGCGGGAAAAAAGTGTTTCGAGTCCTAAGATGAAGTCGGGGCTGCGTTGCGTTAAAAGTTCCAGTTCGGGAGCGGGCAGACGACCGAGCACGTGGTCGGCGAGGTCTTGCTCGGGGTGCTTCTTGGGGCCGATGCCGAGGCGAGCTCGGACAAACCCTTCACCTAGGTGGTGAATGCAACTGATAATGCCGTTATGTCCCGCCGCCGAACCTCCTTGGGAAAGCCGAAGCTGTCCTGGTTCAAAAGCGATATCATCGTGCAAGACGACGAGTTCGGTTAGCTCGATCTGGTGGAAACGAAGGAAAGCCGCGATGGGCTGTCCGCTTTCGTTCATGAAGGTGAGTGGCTTGATCAGAAAAACGGAGTTACCTCCGAAAGTGATTTTAGCGACCGAAGCCGGGAAACGGCTTTCGACCTTCCAGGCCGCACCAGCTTGGGTAGCCAGGGCGTCCACGATGATCCAGCCGGCGTTGTGACGCGTGGCGGAATATTCTCGGCCCGGATTACCGAGGGCGGCGATGACCGAGAATGGCATTTGACTTCAAAGAACGGGTACCGGGAGCAACGCCCGGCGCGGAAAATTACTTCTTGGCAGCCGGGGCGGCGGCGGCCGGGGCGGCACCAGCGGCCGGAGCGGCACCAGCAGCGGCTGGGGCAGCGGTACCGTCGGCGGCCGGGGCGGCACCAGCAACAACTGCTGGTTCGGCGGCGGCTTCTTCTTCGGCCATTTCGGAACAGACGATGACGACGCGCTTTAAATCGCCCGAGAAAGTGATACCAGCAGGGGCCTTAACTTCGCCGACGTGAATCGACTCGTTGACCTTAAGCTCGGTGACATCGATTTCGATGAACTCGGGCAGGTCCTTAGGTAAGCAGCGAACATTGATTGTCTGCGAGACGATCGCGAGCGTACCGCCTTCGGTCTTAACGCCATGAGCTTCGCCCTTAACGCGGACGGGGACGGCAGCGGACATCGGAGAACTTGGGTCGATCTCCATGATATCGATGTGCAAGAACTTCTGGGTGATGGGGTGGCGCTGGAACTCCTTAATTAAAGAAAGCATTTTTTTGCCGTCGACGTTCAGGTCGATTAACGAAGTGGCGTTACCCTTGGCGCGCATGAGGTCGCGGAAGGCTTCCTGAGCGACAGAAACGCTCTGGTTGCCAGATTTGCCATAAATAATGGCAGGAATGGAGCCGGCGATGCGAAGGCGACGGGAGGGACCACGGCCGTTGAGCTCGCGGCTGGTGACGGTGAGATTGAGCTGCTTCATAATAGAGATAAGGTGACTTTAGGTTCTGGTAAGTCGCGGACCCGCGTTGTGCGGCCGTGCCTTGCCCAGAGGAAGGAGGGTCGAACTTGATAACCCCCAGCCGAGACGCAAGCGGTAAATTAAAAGGGGGCCTTTTCGACGAAAAGGCCCCCTTTAGTGAAGATAATACTACCCGGGGCTTACTTGTAATTAACCAGCCACTCCGCGATATCAGCCACATCTTGGGCCGAAAGGGCTAATTGCTCGGCCGACATCATCAAGGAACGAGTCATCTTTTCGGCTTTCCCGGCAACCCGGTCCTTGGGCACGAGCTGAGTGACCCCACCCGTCGAGATGATGACCATCGGGTCGTTGGCGGAAAGAAGGCGGCCATCGATCATGCCGGCGTCCTTTTTCAGGGTGATTGTCGAACCCTCGTAACCCAGGGCGATGCTCGCCGAAGGCTCAACCATCGCCACGATGACCGCATCCCTGCCCTGTCGCGCCGCAAAGGTGCGGAGCTCCGGGCCGTAGGCTGGCCCATTGCCAGAAACCTGGTGGCACATGGTACAGCGCTGAACCAGCTGGGCGCCACGAGTGGCGTCGCCCGTCTTAGCCAGAACATCCTGCACCGTATAAGTCGGCTTAGGAGCCTCGGGGACCACGATGGGGCTGACTACGATCTTCGCCGCATCGTAGACGCCGGCGTTCTTAAGCTCGGTCCGAATATCAAAGGCAGACCAAAAGCCGATCATACGCATGAGCGCCCAGCGGGTGGCTTCAGATTTCACCGGCGAACCGTCCACAGCCAAGTTGATCATGGCCAACGCCGCTTCTTTGGTTTCGACAAAGGACAGAGTCTCGACGGCCAAGGCGCGCTGCTCTTGGGATAATTTAGCCGAAGTCGACCGGGCAGCAAGTTCCGCCACAGCATCCGCCGGGTGCAGGACCCAAGCGATCCGTTCCACTTCAGGGGACCAAGATTCCGGACCCGACTTGACCATGGCAGATTTAATCGCGGGCCAGACGGCGGTTTCCTTACCGGCCGAACCGATACCGAAAGCCGCGAGCGAGTTTTTGTCCGAGGTATCAAGCCGCTGCGCGAGCGTAACTAAAATCGGCACGGCCTTATCGGCTGGCACCGCATGCAACGAAGTCGCCACATCGCGACGGACGGAGACATCGGCGTCGGTGGCCAGTTCGGCAGCCATCGATGTCACATCTTGACCCGACCGGCGGAGCGCTTGGAAAGCCAAGCGACGCTGAGAAGGGTTCGCATCCTTGAGTAACGCCTTCGCGCGAGCGACACCCTCGTCGCCGAGGTAAGGCAATAGCCAGACGCCACGGGCGGCGATATAAGGATTTTTATCCCGGAGGATTTCCGAAACCGCCGGCAGCGCCTTCGCACCGAAAGCTTTCAAGGCATCGAAACCAAGGTGACGGACATTGACCGCGGGGTTACGCAATACGTCCGCCGCACCAGCCGGAGTAGAAAGGTCGATTTTAGGAATGACGGACTTGAAGCCCTTCGGGGCAATCCGATAAATCGCGCCCGAGCAGGTCGTATCCAAAGTCTGGTGGCCGCCCACGCGCGAGTCATACCAGTCAGAAATATAAATCGCCCCATCAGGACCGACGGTGACGTCGGACGGACGAAAGAGGATCCGTTCATTCGGCTTGGTCGAAGCATCAGCTTGGATTTTATGGAAGTCCGTGCCCCCGAATTCGCGGCCGGGGTTCGAAGTAATCAAATCTTTTCGAGTATCGGCATTCAAGGCGAACCCGCCCTTTTGCACGGCCAACTTATACGCGAAGATGGTGTTACGCGAAGGCTCACAATTCAGGAGGGTGCCGATCCAGGCGTCACCCAGCGCGCCGTTTTCGTAGACGGCGATACCTGTGGGCGAACCGGAACCGTAGACGTCACCGACATCCATGGTGTCAGGATCGTCTTGGCGCCAATGGGCGCGGGGTATCGACTGCCCGAGGCGCTTGACGGAGTTATAATTGGCAGTTGAAGACGTCGTGTAGCCAGCGGTGCCGTATTCAAGCACGTAGGAAGTACGGCAGCTGCTCGAGTCGTCATTATCCCCTTGGAACAGGTCGCCGAAAGAAGAAGGGAAATGCTCGAAGCTATTGCGATAACCATTACCAATGATTTCGGCGTTCGTACCGTCGACGTTAATGCGGGCAGAGAAACCGGAAGACCAAACGAAACCGTCGTCGCTCTTGGAGCCAGCCGCCGTCTTGGGGTCGAAGGGCCAGGTTCCGCCACGCTGATCGACGTATCCGCTGGAAACCCGGAAAGTCTTCCCGGACTTATCCGTGACGACGCCGCCGCAATTTCCAGAATTCAGGTAGAACTTACCATCAGGTCCGGTCACGAGCGCATGGAGCGAGTGATCGTGATCCTGTCCGCCGAAGCCTGTCAGGAAGATTTCCTTTTTGTCCACGGCGGGATCGAACTTCCCGTCGCGATTAACGTCCGTAAATTTATAAATGGTCGGGGCGTGGGAAACATAAACCACATTGTCGAGTACCGCGATACCAAGCGGGGCCGTCCAGTTTTCGTCTTGGACAAACGTGCTGACGGTATCCGCAAAGCCCTGACCTTTAGTATCGCTAAGAACAATCACTTGGTCGCCAGCAGCCCGGCGCTTGCCGCCGACATTATAAATACGGTAGTTGACGCCCTCATTGACCCAGAGGCGACCTTGAGGATCGAAATCAATATTCGTGGGATTCGCCAACATGGGCGAGCGAGCCCAAACCGTAACCTCTAACCCTTCTGGCACCTGAAAGAGACCAAGGGGCAAAACACCGCCCTCCACAGGCTTGAATTGCTCAGGCGGCGCCAAATCAGGCTTAACAGACTTATTAGACTTAGGTGCGGCGGCCAAAGTGGCGGCGGCCAAAAGGAAGAGAGCGAGGGGCTTCATGTCGGGGATAACTTATTTACACCTCAAGTGCGGTCAAGTTCCAGCCTATCTTTAAGGCACCCCGAGATTCCCCCATTATCTACCCTCGCGAACCCTTAAGCCCACCATTGCTTGAGCGTGGCAAAATCCTTGCGCGTACAATCTAAAGCATTTCGAAGCGCATCCGGGGAAGAGACCCCGCCCTTCAGGTATTCGACATGAAGGCAGATGGGCCCCGTGTAACCGGACTTACGGAGGAGCACCACGGAGTCCTTACCGACCGTCCCTTCGGCAAGCGGACAACCTTCGGCCAACCTCCCCTTCCAATTGAAATTCTTAAAGTAAACCATCGAGAGATGATCACGCACCAACGCCAGGTGGTTAGGCCATGATAGCCCGCCCTCCACCATGGCATGGAAAAAATCGAAGTTCCAAGAAAGTTCGTCGGCGCGATAGTCCCGCATCAGCATCGCCATATCCCAGATGCCGGCGCCGACGTTCTTCGGACCAGAATGATTCTGATAACAAGGCAAGATGCCGATCTCCTTGCTCAACCCGACGAGGTCCTTGAGCTGCGGACGGATGTCATCGAGTTGCGCCCAGAGAGGTTTCGTTCCCGCATAGGGGTACCACTTCATCCGATAGCTCGGAATGCCTAAGGCTTTTGCCGTCCGCAGGACTTTCTCGGATCGATCAGCCTCATTGACGGCATTGATATCAGAAGTGAGCAAGCTGATGACGATTCCCTGCTTCTTGAAAGCCTCGACCAGTTTCGGAAGGTCCTCCTCGACACGCGCGGGCTCCACATGCCCGCCCTTGCGGACTGGAGCTTCTACGCTGGTGAAACCCAACTCCGCCACGACGGAAGCCAATTCATCATAGGGAAGCCCCACGAGGTGCTTCGTGAAAAGACTGCACGCCGGAAACGCGGGCGTTGCCGAGGCGACTGCGAAAGCCGGGAAAGGCCGCAAAGCGCCGCCCACCAAAACCGCCCCGGCGGTACCCAGTAAAGATCGACGCGTAAGCATAAGAATATTATTTTTTGACGATGCGTTTGACCTGGCCGACTAGCGAGGCGATCAGCACGTCACCGTTGGAGGCGTCATAGCCGAAAGCGGAAATGGTAAAGTCCTTGGCGACTTGTTCCGACGTCCATTTGCCGTCTTTCTCGCGCAGGGCGAAAATCCGACCCGATGCAAAATCAGCGAACACGTAGGCGTCACGAATGGCAGGGACCCGGTCGCCGCGATAAACTACGCCGCCCGTCACCGAGTTACCAAGCTTCCGGTCGTACTCATGAATCGGAGTCTTAAAGACCGAAGACGGAGCCAAACCGGGCATGCTTTTTTTACCTGCGGCGTCCTTCTGGTTGAAGTCATGCAAGCCTTCGACGTCGTGCCAGCCGTAGTCGCCGCCGGAAACAAGGATGTCGATTTCCTCGTAGAGATTCTGGCCGACGTCACCGGCAAAACAGGCACCGGACTTAGGGTCGAAAGAGAAGCGCCATGGGTTGCGCAAGCCCGTGGCCCAAGCCTCGGTCCTCACCGCTTTGGGGTCGACCGCCTGCCCCCGGTGAGACTTCACCCCTATGAATGGGTTGTCGGCCGGGACGGCATAGTAGGCCTGACCCGCGGCATCGGCGGTTACCGAGGGGTGGGGGTTAGGGGCGGGGTTACCCTTCATCTTATCGACATCAATACGGTAGACCGCGGCATGGAAGCCCTTGTTGATATAGCCGGCGTTGTCGAAGGCATCCCCCCCAGCGCCACCATCACCGCAGCTAACATAGAGATAACCATCGGGACCGAAGTGAAGATCGCCGCCATTGTGATTCCCGGCAGGATCCAGCTGCGTAATGAAAGGCTGCTCCGAAGCGGGGTCTACCGTGAAGGGATTTAGACTGGAAAGTAAGAATCGCGAGACCCGTTGATGTAATTTACTATCAATCTTAAGGCTATAATAGACAAACACTTGCTTGTTTTCAGCGAACTTAGGGTGAACCGCAAAACCCAAGAACCCGCATTCGCCACCGGCCTCAAACTTCCCATCTTTAGGCTCAAGCTGGAAAACCTGAGTTTTGACAGGCTTACCAGACTTTAAGCCATTAATCATCTGCACCTTACCACCGAAATAGGCACTAGCTTTCTTCTTTTTGGTCTTATCTTCGGTCTTCTCGCCTTCGGGACCCGGCACCGGATCACCCTTCTCGACGATGAACACGACATCGTCATTTCCCGGCATCGGCGCGATGGCGACCGGCAGGCTAAAAGTCAGACCGGGGAAGGCGGGTTCAAGGGCGACCGTGTCGTCGGCATTTGCCGCGATGACGCCGAGCGATAATAAAGATAAAATTCGGAGAGGCGCAGTGAGTTTCATGGGGATGAGTCAGAGCAGGGAGATAGGCGGCCGGCTGAGTGCATGCAATTTTTTTTGGCGCCGGGCAGCGGTAGGGGTAAAAATAAACCTGCACCCTACCCTTATTTTTCGCTGGTTTTCGTCGTGGGGTTCGATACTTAATATATCTGCATCACTGCACTACCAACCCATAACCAACATGTCCAAAGCCCTCACCAAGTCCCAAATCGCCGCCGCCCTCGCCGAAAAAGCTGAACTCAGCAAGAAGCAGGCCGTAGCAATTCTCGAGATCATCGCCGCTCTTGCTTACAAGAACGCGAAGAACTCCTTCACGCTTCCTGGTCTCGGTAAGCTCGTCCTCGTTCAGCGCAAGGCTCGCCTCGGTCGTAACCCTGCCACTGGCGAAACGATTCAGATCAAGGCAAAGAAGGTCGTGAAGTTCCGCGTAGCTAAGGCTGCCAAGGACGCGATCCTCGGCACCAAGTAATTTACTTCGGTTCCTTAACGAAAGGCGCTCCCATGGGAGCGCCTTTTTTGTTTTTAATTAATTTCCAGCCGCCCCCACTGATATAAAATGTATGCGGCCACCAAGACTGGGTCGGATTTTCTTGCAGGGAAGCCCGCACGAGGAGTGAATGGGTGTCCGCAATCCGCCCGGGTGGCGAAATGGCAGCCGCAGCAGACTCAAAATCTGCCGCCCTTTAAAGGCATGAAGGTTCGAGTCCTTTCCCGGGCACTTGCGAAAACTAAGGTAGCGCGGCCTCGATCTCATCGAGGCCCGCACCGAGGGTATTGCGTGCGACGACATCCAAGGATTTACGTGCGCCCGTGAGATGCACGGTCGTCTGCCGATACGTAAAACTCTGCCCCGGGGCGAGGGGAAGCGCCGGCGAACTCGATTCGAGTTCATAAAACGGCCCCAGCGGCTTCGCCCCTTTTATCGTCGGCCCATCGTTATAAGCATTGATCACATCACCAGCGAACGGAACGGCTTGCTGCTGCCATTGCGAATTAACGTAACCGGCCGGAGCTTCATATTTATTAAAACGGATAATCGTGAGCAACTCGCGGGCGGGATCCCAACTCCCCAGTACCTGGGTCGCCCGGCGAGCACTCAGTCCGATCTTACCTCGCAGTTGCCCATCGCCCTTAAAGAAGATCACCCCATCGCCGACCTTTAAACGCTGCGAATTTACGGGGCCAAAGTAATCGTCATTCACGATCCGCCCAAGCTCTTCGATTGTCCCGCGCTTAAAAGGGATGACAACCCGTGTCGCGGGCGAGGGCTTCATCACCCCGAGCAGCCAAAGGGAGGGCAACCCCGTGTGGGTAGCCCAAGCGGTATCGCCTCGATTCGTCAAAGTGTTGTCGGTCCGGTAAGCTACGGTTTTCAGATAGACCGGCACCACACTATGCAAGGCGGCGTTTAATTCCGCGTCGTCCGTGATTAAGGTCACTTTACGCTCCAACCGTAAGTGAAATTCGGAACCGGCGTAGTTCTGCAAAATTCCGTCTTGGCGAAAGACCACATGCGTCGCCGACTTCTCCACGACCGCAAAAGACTCGGTGTCGAGGAGCGGCGGGGTCTGCCAATGGGCGAGATCAAACGCTGCTCCAGGTTTAAAAAACCAGGCGAACGGACCGCCCTCCGGGCCTAACCAGAGTCGCTCCTCGCCGCCCCAAGCATTGATATGCGGCTGAAGTTTTTGCGAGTTAATCAGTTGACGATTAATCCAACCGTTCCCCGGCAAGTCGGCCGCAAAAGCACTGGACATCACCCGACCTTGATAAGCGGCGGTGGCGACCAAGCAGGCTCCCGTCACAGGGTTGCGCAAGACTTGGGCGTCCGCCTTCCGTTGCAGTAGACTCACATCGTCTTGGAAAGTCAGCTCATCGTCGGACCTAAAAAAGGCGCAGGCGGTCAGAAAAAAACTGAGGACCAGCACGGAAGCGCAACCGCCTTTGGATAACCTTTCGCGGTAAGAGAGCCCCGTACCAGGAAGGCCCACGGTGGCCTCAATTTTATCTTTACGCACATTAATCGTCGCGCCGGGTCGACCCACCGAAACCGAGGGGCCCGTCTTCGAGATATTAAGACGTAAAAACTTCCCAAGGGAAACCGAACGGTGAAAACGAAAGAATCCCATAGTCGGTTTTACTATAAAAACTCTAGATTTTAGGGGAAGCGAGCGATTTCCCCCCTCAGGCCGGCGTGGCCTATGACACACAGCGGGCATGCCCTGCCCCGGGTTCGACTTGCCAAAACGACCCGAACGGCCAAATTGCAGGAGTTCATTATTAGTCGCATCACGAGCAAGCCAGGCGAAAGCCGCACTTGCACCAACCGAGCCCCCAGGGCCGCGGTGGTAATTGAAACCGCAAGGTTTCGAGATGAGAGCCGAAAGGCTAAAATCCTCAACTGGCAGGCTGTTCGTGATGCGTCTCTCTTAACCAACGACGCACATGATCAACACCACCGAAAACAATCCTTCCCTTCCTGCCGCCCGGCTTTCCATCCGCGTCAGCGAGGTGAACCCACGTCACCATCTCTGGAATAATAACGGGACCTGGTGGATCCACTTCACCGAGCACCTCGCGGATTTCACCAAGCGTCGAGTCCGCCGCTCACTTCGGACCAGCGACGAATTAGAAGCGGTGCGTCGGCGCGACCAATTACTGGGGCAGCTCTCCCTTGCACCATGAAATATGATGCTGCGGTCTTACTCGTCGTCGCCCTAGACCTCTGAGCGGCGCGGGACTTATAAGCTTTAAAAGCGGGCACCAACGCGGACTCCAGTGCCCAGACTGGCCCCCGGCTGGAACGCACCCACCGATTCGCCGTCATGTTTAAAAGAGTGGCGCGCAAAAGGAACCCACTCGGCGCTCGCGCGGAAAAACCACGTGCCGGAGGATTCCAAAAACTGCGTGAAGCCGACCCGCAGGGGCACTTCCCCGATAGCTACGGCCCGAGCACCATAGGTGGGACTGTCCTGTAATTTAAAAGTGAGCGTTTCGTACGCCACGGTAAAATCTACCGTGGAAGCGTGGCTCTCGTTGAGGAAAGCTCGGACGATAATGCCGTTCTGCAATCCGGTGGTACGGATTTCGACTTCGGCAAAATTACATGGGCGCCAAACGGCTTTGATGTAAGGAATCGGTAGCACCGAGGCTTCGAAGCGATCTTCCAACATGACCCCCAAGGCCAAATCGGTCTCAGCATCGGGGCGCCACCGAGCGGCCCCGCCCAAGCCCCAACGCTTACCTTCGGAAAGACTGATTTTATCTTCGGCGGCGCATTCCAAGGCGTAGATTAATTGGACGCCATATTTTGAACTCCAATCCCACTGCTTGAAGCCGGTCACCATGACATCCGTCGTATTACCGTAGGATTGGTCGGTCCCGGCAATGGACCCGCTAAACTTGTTCTTATAGTTATAGAATTCGAGATCGATGGCCTGCATGGGCGTCTGCCAAATGATTTCCGCACCCGTGCGGGATCGGCCATAGTCTCCGGTGACGGCGCCAGAGTGGGTGACACCTTCAGCTTTACGACTTTGCCAATCCACAATCGCTAACCACTGCTTAGGGGGGGCGGCAACTTCTGCTCCAAGTTGAGCCCAAACAATTGTAGAAAGTAAAGCAATATGCTTAACTTTAAGCAGGCTGTTCATAGGTTACTTTTATTTACTCTCTTAAACCTTAGGAGGCAAGCGAGGAGCGAGGTCTGTCTTTAAAATGGCACACTAAGTGCTTAATAAAACGCATCATGCTTATTTTTGTGAATTCCCTACCCACCGCCGGCGATAATGCCTGGGTTCTGATGAGTGCCGCCTTGGTCCTGATGATGTGCATCCCCGGGTTATTTCTTTTTTACGGAGGCTTAGTTCGCAGCCGAAACGTCTTATCGATTGCCGCCCAATGTATCGCCCTAACCGCGATGGGTATCCTCATGTGGTGGGCCTTTGGCTACAGCCTGGTTTTCGGAAAATCCCTCCAAGGATCTTGGCTGGGTCACATGTTCGGCGGCCTCGAACACCTGGGCCTCAGCGGTATCGGGGCGGACGCCAGCGCCTATGAAGGCCGAATCTCTGCGGGGACTTTCGCGCTTTTCCAAGCCATGTTCGCGGCGATCACGCCGGCGCTCATTATCGGCGCAGTGGCCGAACGGATGAAGTTTACCGCCGTGCTCTTTTTCTCCGCCCTCTGGACCTTGTTTGTTTATTACCCGGTGGCACATGCCGTCTGGGGTGCGACCGGAGATTTTGCAGGCTTAGCCAATCCAACCGCCTCGTTAAAGGCCGCTGACTTTGCCGGCGGAATCGTGGTCCACATGACGTCCGGTTGGTCAGCCCTCATGCTCTGTATCCTGGTCGGACCAAGAATCGGCTTCGGTAAGCGTGCGATGCCCCCGCACAGTATGGTGCTTTGCGTGCTGGGCACCGGATTACTTTGGGCTGGCTGGTATGGATTTAATGCCGGCTCGGCGCTCGCGGCTGACGGCATCGCCGTCCAAGCCTTCATGACCACCACGCTGGCGGCCGCGGCGGCCACGTTCTCGTGGGCTGTCATTGAAAAACTCCATCGGGGCAAACCCTCGGTGCTCGGATTGTGTTCGGGGGCGATTGCGGGTCTGGCGACAATCACCAACGCGGCGGGCTTTGTTTCGAGTGGTTCCGCCGTATTCATCGGCCTCATCGCCGGAGCTATTTCTTACTGGGCCTGCTCGGTTCTAAAGCGTAAATTTGGGTATGATGACGCCTTAGATACTTTTGGCGTTCATGGTATCGGCGGTACGACCGGTGCACTTGCTACGGCGTTCCTGATGAGTGCGGCCTCTAATCCAGCCGGCGGCGCGCTCATTTCGCAGGGCCTGATCAAAGGCCAATTGATCGCCATCATTCTTTGCATCGTCTTCTCGCTCGGGGCCACTTGGGCCATTGCGAAATTAGTCGAAAAAACGATCGGCCTGCGCCCCACGGAAGAAGAAGAAGCCCAGGGGCTCGATATTGCGGATCACGGGGAAGAGGGGTATACGCAGAACTGAGGGTTCATTTTCTAGAAATTGGGGCGAGGGTTCGTTCGGGACCGACCAATTTGCGTGAAATGAAGCACGCGTATTGAGGGTCAGCGTCTTAATTTCGGCACAATCTTGGGTTCGGGCATGAGGCCGGGGCTTGGCATGGGGCTTGCGATAAGCGAATCGCCATGAACTCCCTGTTACGAACGCTCACCCTCCTCGCTCTGGCGGCAGTACCCATGCTGTCGTCTGCGCAGACCACCCCCACTCCTGCGCCCGCTCCGGCGGCCGTTGCCGAAGCTGCCAAGTCTCCACCCCCAGCTCCATCGCTTGAACAGCGTATTGCTGGCCTTGAAGCCTATCTGGGCAACGGCGATCCGACCGCCTCGCTGTTGGTTGGCCCCAAAGATAAAGACGGCAAGCCCACCATTCCGGCTGGACTGACGACGCCAGCGGTCGGCACGGCAGGTCCTGGTCACAACGCCTTCATGATGGTGAGCGCTGCTTTGGTGCTCTTCATGACGCTCCCGGGATTATTCCTCTTCTACGGCGGCTTGGTCCGCTCGAAGAACGTTCTCTCCGTCGTCGCCCAGTGCTTCGGCTTAGCTGGCCTGGTGACCATTCTCTGGTGGGCCGTGGGCTACTCCTTGGTCTTTGGTAAGAGCTTCGCGGGCACGCCGCTCGGACATATCTTCGGCGGCAGCGAATTCTTCTTCCTTAAGGACGTGACCTCCGCGCCCAACACCGATTACGCCTATTGGCTCTCGCAGAACGTCTTCGCGATGTATCAGCTGATGTTCGCGATCATCACCCCGGCGCTGATTGTCGGTGCCATCGCTGAACGCATGAAGTTCTCCGCCGTAATGCTCTTCATGCTGGGCTGGATGTTTATCGTCTACTTCCCGATGGCCCACGCGATTTGGGGTATCACCGGAGACATGAATGGCGTCTGGAATGCAGGTGCGCCCATTAAGGCCATCGACTTCGCCGGCGGTACCGTCGTCCACATGACCTCAGGTTGGTCCGCCCTCCTGCTCTGCATTATTCTTGGACCCCGCATCGGCTTCGGCAAGAAGAGCATGGCGCCTCACAGCATGGTGCTCTGCGCCGTTGGTACTGGTATGCTCTGGGTCGGTTGGTACGGCTTTAACGCCGGCTCGGCGCTCGCTGCCGACGGTGTCGCCGCTCAGGCCTTTATGACCACCACCCTTGCCGCTGCCGTCGCTGCCGCCACTTGGGCTGGTCTCGAATGGATCTTACGGAAGCACGCCAGTATCTTAGGCCTCTGCTCGGGTGCCGTCGCTGGTCTGGTCGTAATCACTCCTGCCGCGGGCTTTGTCTCAGCGAACGGAGCAGTCCTGATCGGCGTACTCGCCGGGGTGGTTCCCTTCCTCGCCGTGGTTTATCTCAAATCCAAGCTGGGTTACGATGACGCGCTCGATACCTTCGGCGTCCACGCCGTCGGTGGCACCTTAGGTGCTGTCATGACCGGGGTTCTCGCCACCGCAGATGCTAACGCTAATCTGAACACGAACCTCAAGGACATCGTCGGTAAGACGCTCTTGACCGAACAGTTCAAGGCGATCGGCATAACCTTAGTCCTCTCGCTCGCGGCAACGTTTATCCTGGCGTACCTCGTGAAGGCCCTGATCGGCCTGCGACCAACGGAAGAAGACGAGTCGCGCGGCCTAGATATCTCTGACCACGGCGAAGAAGGCTACAGCCACAACTCGTAAGCCTTAGCCCTAAACAAAAGGCTCACAGGCCGCTCGAATCCGGGCGGCCTGTTTCATTTAGAGGATACCACAGGGTTAGCAAAAAGCTGACACTTGCTCAAAAACATCAATAATTGTTGCCAATTATCAAATACTGACACCCTAATGTCTGTAATAGTGCCCGCCATGATGAAAATCTCTGCCCGCCTGAATGACGACGACTTCCTCGGGACGGCCGAAGATCTTGCTCATTTCGTGTCCGATAAGTTATCCGAACTCGGCTTCGGGGATCGGCATAAGACGACCGAACGTCTGGTCCGCTTCTACACCTACGAGAACCTGCTCTCCCGACCCGAACGGGCCTCGGATGACCGACGAAAGGCAAATTTCGGCCAACTTCAGGTCCGGCAACTCCTTTTGGCCCGTCTTTTATCCGAACGAGGCTGGGATCTGGATCGTATCCGCAACCTTCTCAAGGATAACGCTAAAGTCGAAGCGCTTAATGACCTTATCGACGAATTAGCCATCCCCACCGAGGCGGAAAAGCTTTTCTTCCGGACGCGCAGCAACGCAGCCGATGCTCATCATGATGCCACGAATCTTTCCGAGCCGAGCGACTTCCGCATCCTTGGACAGTCAAGAAATAGTAGCCCGGTACGCAGCCCGAGCGCCCCTTCTCCCCGTTATTCAACAAGCACCCGCAATCAGTCCGAATTAGTCAGCCAGATAAACCGTCTGTCCGAATCCTCCAGTCCGGCCTCGACCTTCAAGATCCTCGTAAAAAAACAGCTTATCCGCGATGACATCAGCCAGGAAGCCAAAGACTTTTATCGGCAGTTAATGAGTTTCAATCCGACCTCTAAAGGCGACGAACCTAAGCGCGAGCGCTGGACACGGCTTCGCTTGGCACACTGGTGCGAAGCACATCTTCATATCGATGGTGGCGCCCGACCCACGGTTAACGATATTGATGAAATTGTGGCAAATTTCCGCAAGTCACTGATAGAAAACTATATATGATATTATGACAGTTGCAAATTGGTGTTAATATTAGGTAAGATACTTTGTCGGTGTTGACAGTTAATAGGGTTTAGGCAGGATGAGAGGTTCTTCCTCACCATGAGCAAACCCACCATCGAAATCCTGCCCCTTAAAATGGGCTTCCTCCGAGCTGCCTCCGAGCCGCTCCACGTCCTCGTCCGCCTCGTCGCCCCGGCCCAGCCAACCGAGCTCACCGCCACCCCCCGAGCGCCACTTGATCTTGCGATCGTCATCGACCGCTCGGGTTCGATGAATGGCCAACCCTTGAATGCCGCGATCGAGAGTGCGGTGCGTATCGTCCAGGGGCTGCGGGCAGATGATCGGATCTCGATCGTCACTTTTGATACCGAAATCGATGTCGTACAGGCGTTGGCAGTGATCACGGACCGGGCCGAGCTCGAAAAACGTCTGCGATCAATCGTGTCCGGAGGCTCCACTGCACTCTTTGCCGGCTGGGAAGAAGGCGTAAAGCAGCTTGCTCCATTCGTGAAGAAGGAACGCATCGCTCGCGTCATCCTGCTCAGCGACGGCCAAGCAAACCACGGCCTACTTGATGAGTCAGAAATCTTCTCCCATGTCACTAAAGCCGCCGGTGCTGGCATCACGACCTCGACCATTGGCCTGGGCCACGGGTTCAACGAATCGCTCATGGTCGGGATGGCCAAAGCCGGTGAAGGTGCCTCGAACTTCGGCCAAACGGCCGACGACCTTGATGAAGCCTTTGAGGAGCAATTTGCGATTCTCTCCAATGCCTTCTTGCGTCAGGTCAAGGTCAGCGTGCAGGGCGGAAGCGACATTCAAGTCCGTCTGGTCGGGGAAATCCTGGAAGAAGGCCTCGCCCGTTCGCGCAAACTCGGGACGCTGCCCTGGGGCTCTGCCTTGGCTGCCGTGGTCGAAGTTAAAATCGGCCCTAACGCCAAAGCTGACTCCATCTTCGCCGTTAACTTCGAGGCGCTGACCAAGGAGGGTGAGGTCGTCAAGTTTGGCCCCCAAGTACTCGGCCTGCCTGAAGTAGATCTTGCTGCATTCTCCATCCTTCCAGCTGACGTCAATGTTGCGGCCGCCGTCTCCGAAGCGGTCATCGCCGAGAAACTCGAAGCAATCGAAGCGCGTGCCCGTGCCGGCGACATCAAAGCAGCCAAAGCACTACTTGATGAAATCCTGACTCGGACCGACCTGACGGCTTGGGCCAAACAGAAAGTCGAATATCTCCGACAACTTCTCGAAGATGATGCCGTCATGTTCCTGAAAGAGTCGCGTTACGGCCGGACCCGCATGAGCCGAAGCATCAAAGCCCAACTCATGAGCAATTATTCAGCAAGCGCCGATGACCTATTGGATTCTCTTCAAGGCTCAAAGGAAGCGAGCTATGTGGCCAAGAAGACCGCGGATGGCCGGAACTCCCGTCGCCAAGCCCCTGGCACCCCTCCGCCAACGAACCCGGGAGCAACGGGCACCCCCACCCCTCCGACCCCGCCTCAGGCTTAAGAGAGATCGAAGCACGGCGAACCAGCCCGGTGGAAGCAATTCCACCGGGCTTTTTGTTGCCCGGTTAAAACGAGGGAGTCATTCTGCCCGCCTGCCCTATGCCCCGCGCCCTTCGCCTCACCCTCTGGACCCTTGGCGTCCTTGTCGTCCTCCTCGGCGCCGCGGTTCTTTGGATTGATTCTCAGCTCCGCCCCGAACCCCTCGGCCTTCGCGTCAAAGAACTTTTGGCCAAAGCGAAAATCGAGGGCGGAATCACCAAAGTCGAAGCCTCGTTGGATGGTACTTTCTCCGCCGACGGTATTAATCTCACGCTTGAAGATGGTACCAAAATCAAAGCCGCGAACATCAAGGGAGAAGCCGCCCTCTTTTCCATCCTCACCGGCACTTATGCGCTGAATAACTTCGAGGCCAAGGGTTTGGATATTTCCTTAAGCCTTCCTTCCAAATCTGCCGCCAAGAATCTCGCGCCGAAAACGACGACCGCCCAGCCCACCCTTCCAAAATTCGCTCTCGGTCCCTACTCCGCTTCCGGCAAGGTGACGCTCGCGGATGGCACCTTGGTCCGCTTCAGCCTGCAAGGTGACGAATTTAATTCCTCCAAGAGCGCTGATCTCCGCGTCGGGGTCGCCTGGCCCGGGTTTCTGATTGGCTCAACCCTCACGGACCCCCGCGGCGAGATTACCCTGAAAGCCGACTTTCGTCGACCGCTCGGCGGCGCCGGACTGACGGTTGAGAATCTTGCTGCTGACATCAACCGGTGCGAGCTCCGCTTGGCCGTAAAAGATGCCAGCGCGATTTCCGCCGGTAGCATCGAATTTCAATTAGCCGGAGCCTATCGCGAACAAACTCACCAGCTCGAGTTTACGGGAGATATTCGGGATTCCGGCGGACGTAATGCCGTAACTTTTAAAGGTTTCGATAACGCCGGTAAAATCGGCTTGGCCGCCCAACTCGATATTGATCCAAAGCGCTTCGGCATTCTGAGCGCTAGCCTGCCCGACTGCCGTCTGACTGGCAAAATCGACGCCACCGCCGGCAACGCACTATGGGGAGGGAAAGCCGACCTTAAGGCGCTCTTTCCGGATGTCAGCCGATGGTCTAAATCCATTCCCAAAAATACGCGCTCTGAATGGGAATTAAAAGTCGCCGCGCAAAGTTCGCCCGAAGGCTTCATCGTCGACCAACTTTCCCTCAGCGGTCACGGCATCTTAGTTTCCATTCCTCAGACGCTCCGCTGGAAAGGCGGCTTGCTTCCAGAGGAATCCGCCGGCGCCTCGCTTCGCCTGGCGGCGCAAGACGCCGATCTCATCGCCCTCACACCCTTCCTCGCCTTCGGTGGTCTTGCCGCCACGGAAGGAAAGTGGACCGGCGAAGCCGAGATTTCTTTCAACAAAGGGCAACCTGAAGTCGCCAGCATCCGACCCCACTCTATCAAAGGCCTGACGATCGAGAAAGCAGGGAAATTATTGGTTCGTCAAATTGATGCACAATTCCCGCTCAAATCTGAAAACGGCGCCCTGCTGCTCGCCCCAATCAACATTGGATCAGCCGCAGGTAATATCGCCACCGGCGACGTGACTTTTATTCCTGGGAAAGATGGCGCCTGGTCGCTCAACAGCCATCTCAACGTCGGTATCGCTGAACTTGCCGCCCAACCTGGCTGGGAAGATCTACCGCTTGAAAAACTTCGCGGCATCCGCATCGACGCCCATGCCGCCGTAAATTGTGACGCAGGGAAAAGTCCGGTCGTCAGTTCCGCTGACTCCATCATTTCCCGCCAAGGTACCCGACTACTCTCACTCAAACTCCGTCAGCCGTATCCGGTGGCTGGACCAAGGCCAACGGGAGTACTCGTCGAGGCCAACGCCGCCAATCTGCCCCTCGAATCGGTCGCCGCTCTCGTTCCCGGACTGAAATTAACGGGCAATCTCAATCGCGCAGATCTCGTCGCTGGCTTCAATTCGGAAGGTTTTTTTGTCCGAACGGAAGGGGCCCCCATGGCCTTTGTTCAAACTTCTTTGACTTGGGCCGATAAGACATGGGTCAAGCAATGCGACCTTAACGCCAGCCTCGATTTGCTCATCGGCGATAAGACGACCGTGCTGAGCTTCAATCAGGCCGAACTTAAGAACCGAGAGCGCGTCATCGCGAGCGGCAACATTACGCTAGGCTTCGGCGGCGCGCCCACGACTTTGAAATTGCGTGGCAACCTTGGCGCGCTGGCCGAACAGCCCTTCGCCGGCCCGCTCAGCATCATCGCTACGGGGGAATATACGGCATCGGCCGAACGGAGTGCGGGCGGAGAAATCGCTCTCGCCCTCGATGTCAACGACGTGTCGATCAAGCAGAACGAAAGCCAAATCAAACTGGCTCGGGTGCGCGGAAAATACGCTCCCACGGCGCGCGGGCTGACCGCTTCGGGTCAATTTAGTATGCTTTCGAAAAACCAGACCCTCGGGAAATTTACCTTGGTCCAGACCATGACCGGAGCGAAAACCGATTGGGATGCGAACGTGACCATCGAGAGCGTCGCCGTCGATGACTTCGTCTCCCTGATGCCAAAATCAACCGACGAACCCGTTCCGAAGGTGACCCTGAAACCTAAACCCGACCTCAGCCCTTTCTGGCATAACCAAACCGGTCAACTCCATCTTACGATCGGCCAAGCCAGCGCCTTCGGGATCGTCGCGGAGAAAATCATCCTGCAAGCCGAGGGAGACGAAAAATCCCTCCGCCTCCTGAGCCTCAAAGGCAAACTGGCCGAAGGGAATTTGGAGGGTCTCGGCACGCTCACCTTCCAGCCCACCACGAGCAACGGACCTTACGTGCTCGATTGTAAGTTAGGTATTAAGCAGCTTGAGCTCGGTAGCCTCGCCAAAGCGTTCCCCGTCATCAAAGAATACGTCCAAGGCAAAGCCGACGCCGACCTTCACGCTGTGAGCATCGCCGGCACGGCGGGAGAACTCCCGTCCAAACTCCAACTGGATGCCATCGTCAGCTCCCGGGGCGGACGGCTCCAGGCCTTTGGCGGCCGCACCGGCGGTACCGCTTTAATGGCGGACAAAGCTGGGCAGATCGGCGAAACCCTCGGTGGACTCGCGATGCTGGCCGGCGCGCTCACGAAAAACAAAGGCCAGGGGGAGAAGATCGCCAAGATGGGCGCTGCCGTCTCGGCGGCGGCCAAGCTGCAGAAGATACTTTCTGATTTTAATTATGACACGGCGGACTTCCGCGTGAGCCGCCTGGCCTCCGGGACCATCAAACTGGATTTGGCAGAGGTTAAAAATAAAACCCTCCACCTCGGAGCCAAAGGCGGCATCAGCATGCGCCCCGAACTATCTTTCTCTGACTGGCCTTTGGTCGTCGATGCCCAGTTACGCGGTAGCGGCGAGCTCGCGGAATATTTCAACGCCTTAGGCTTTGGCTCCGGCATCCCTCAGCCCGACGGCCTCACCGAAGGGCCGGGCATCAAACTCACGGGTTCGCTCAATGACATGAAGAACGACCTATCCGAACGCCTCCAGACCGCCTTAGATAAGATCAAATCTGGTTCCGCTTACCAAGAGGGTAACCCCGCTGCGTTGCCCCCTTCGGGCGCGGGCAGCAACAAAACCCCTGCCGCGAATTCCACGCCCAAGAAACGGGATGCCTTGAGCGACTTATTGAAAGAGCTCGGGAAATGAATCGCGCGCTGCTGGCCTTCGGATCGGGGCTTCTTGGTTTAATTATTCTTATCTTTATCGCCTTATCTGTCGGCTCGGCCGGAACGGGCTGGGGGGACGGCGGCGGGTTGATGCTATTACGAGCCCCACGAATCCTGGCCGCTCTGGCGGCCGGCCTAGCCTTGGGGTTCGGCGGCGCCGCCCAACAAGGCGTCTTCCGTAATCCGCTCGCCGACCCGGGACTCACCGGTGTTTTTGGCGGTGCCCTCTTCGGCATTGCGATTCTGCTCGCTGCCTCTCCCGCTCTCGCCTGGCAGCGTCCATGGATCATCCCGCTTGCTGCCTTCCTGGGAGCCTTGCTGACTTCAGTTCTTCTCGTGCTCATTAGCGGACGCGGCAACACGGCGCGCCTTCTTATCACCGGCCTGGGCTTAAATGCATTTACGGCCGCTGGCACCTTAGTCATCGCCAGCCGCAGTAATGAATCGCGCGAATTACTAACCAATGGTGCCTACGGAGATTGGCTCGGCATGGCGACCCTTGAACTCATCTGGCTTCCTTGCCTCCTCTGCGCCTTCGCTTCGGGCCTCCTCTTGACGCTCGGTCGCTCATTCGACCTACTTTCTTTTGGCGAAGATTCGGCCCAAGCAAGTGGCTGCGACGTCACTCGCTCGCGCCGTTGGGCCGTCCTGCTGACCGCCCTGGCCGCCGCTGCCGCCACTTGCTTGGTCGGGCAGGTTGCCTTTATCGGATTACTCGCGCCTCACCTAGCCCGCGGCATCATCGGCCCGCGGCATCGTCTCATGATGCCACTCTCTGGGCTTCTTGGTGGCGGACTCCTGCTCTGCGCCGATACCATCGGGCGCGCAGCCTGGCCCCAGAACCCGCTTTCCGCCGCGGCGGTGATGGCTCTTCTGGGCGCACCCTTGTTCATCTGGATAGCAAGGCGAAGCCATGAATGAAATCGCCGTACAGGCCTTGGGCGTCAGCGTTAATTTCGACGGCAACCTTGCCTTAGACGGGGCTTCGCTTTCTCTGCCATTCGGAACCGTCACCGCGCTCGCCGGAGCCAATGGTGCGGGCAAAACCACGCTCCTCCGCGCTCTTGCTGGGCTGATTCCCCAAGCCACCGGAGAAATCGCGACGGCGGGATACGACCCGCGCACCACGCCGCCCGCCCTCTTGTCAGGCGTGCGCGCCTATGGAGCCCAAGCCTCTTATTCGGCGTGGGATTTCTCGCTCTCTGATTTCCCATTCCTCAGCTCCAACCCTGCCCTCTGCGACGCCTGGCTCGAACGGCTGGAATTAGCCGAATTACGCCACCGGCGACTTTCGCAACTCTCGGTCGGTCAGAAAAAATCTGCTCACTTGGCCTTGACCATCGCATCCCTGGGCGAACCCTTCGGCAAAATCATCCTGCTCGACGAGCCTACCGTTGGACTCGATATCGCCCGACAAGAACTCGTCCAACAGGCCTGCCTGAATCTCGCGTTCGCCGGCGCGGCCTGCGTGGTCGCCACCCATGATATGAATTTTATCCGCCGCTGCCATCAGGTGGCCGTATTATCCGAAGGCAGACTGATTGCCTACGGCCCGCCGGCGACGACGCTTACCCCGGCGATTATTTACGAGACTTGGGGCGTGTCTTAGTTTCCGGCGCAGGCGCCGCAGGCAAGACCCCTTGGCGGGCCGCTGAAAAAATAAACTGCTGCGCCAGTCCAGCCGCCGCACCGAAATGCAAACGCCCGAACTCTTCTAAACGTTCAGGTTTCCAGTCCTTGAGCCTGTAAGCCGAACTCAGCGCCTGCACGACCCAAGTATCGACGGGGAAACTTTCGAGGCGAGCAAAGCCGAACAACGTGACGCAAGCGGCGACTTTCGGACCGACCCCGGGTAACTCCTGCAACGCCGCCATCAGGTCCGGGGTGCTTAACCTTGCAAAGTCTGTCTCCCATCGCGGACTTTGCTTTAATATCTTGGCGGTCTCGCGGATATAAGCCGCGCGATAACCGAGCGAACAGCTTCGTAAAGTTTCATCATCCGCTTCGGCCAAGGCTTCCCAAGTCGGCATCGCATAAAACCCGCCGCCGAGCGGCCGCCCGAGCTTCGAAGCTAAAGCAGCGACCATGACCCGAATCTGCAAAATGCGCTTATTGGAGCTGCATAAAAACCCGATGAGCGCCTCGTGCGGATCTTGGCGCAGGATACGCAACCCCGGGTGAGCCGACATCGCCGCGCGCAAGACCGAATCCGATCGCCAAGGCAAAGCCTCGCCCAATCGGGCCTGCTTACCGTCAGCATCAAGATACTCGCACAGGCGCTCTTCCGCGGTCGTATCAGCGACCGGCGCACTCCATTCTAAGCCCTGCTTACCGGTGCGCAGTCGTGCCAACGTTTGCCCAAAAACACCCGTCCAGCTGCCGTCAGGTTGGGCCGTCCAGCGAAAAGACTGACCACCATCCAATTGCTCCGCTAAAATTTCCGCCGAGATATCCGTATGAAGACGCAAGGGACGCCAAGGAGTCCAAGCAAGCGCCTCCATGCTGCTTAGCGCTGACTGACGTCGAGCGGCGTGCCCCAAAGAAAACTATGCGACGATGCCAGGAAATTACCTTTCGCATCGACCACCGAAACCCGCCAGGCCACTGGACGCCAACCAGCGGTCCCGGCCTGCTTGCCCGTCAGACCGATGACGAATTCTCCGAACGGAAAAGCTGGTTTCAGATTCACCGCAAAATCATAACGTTCGGGTTTAGTATTTTCCGTGCGCACGACCTCGAGGACCAGCCGACCGTCCGCCGGCGGATCGACATCTAACTTCACGAAAAAATAATATCCAGCACGCTCTTGTTCTTCGGTACGGTAAACGACATCATTTCCATGATGCTCTTTGGCGTAGAAAGCTTCAGAAGCTCGGGCGATGTCCGCCTCACTGCGGCGACGTTCATGCACATAAGCAATGCCCTTAAGCGCCACCATCGAGGGCGGAGGGCTATCGCAACCGACAAGGACCAGCGCGATGAGCGCGACCCACAGAGAGGTCTGGCTCACCAACCGGTTCACTTCTTACCCTTTTTCTTGCTCGCCGCGGCGCGGGCGGCTTTGACGCGATCTTTCTGGCGCTCGAGATAAGCCCGACGACGACGACGCTTGATGACTTTGTTAAGCTGTTGACCCATAGTTATTGCATCCTCCAACAACGCCCCCCGTGGTCAAGGAGAAGGTTTGGCCGTGCGATTAAAGACCAAGCCAACCCGAAGGCCTCTCGGCCTTGAAATTGCCCTTTCTGGCTGCCTGGGTAGGGATCGAACCTACGACCAAGTGATTAACAGTCACCTGCTCTACCGCTGAGCTACCAGGCAGTGCGAAAGGAGGTCAATCAAGGCAAGGTCGGGGCGTCTCTGTCAAACAAATCCTCCTCGCCTATAAAATCAGAGGTGCACCGCCTTAAAGCCCCATCTCGTAAGAAAGCGCCCCTTTATGAGCTATCCCCAACATCATTTTGCGTGGCTTTGCCTAATCTCTGGACACCCAACCCTCTGGTGTCTTCCTGTGGAGGTCACTCTCATGTCTATGCGCTGGTCCCGTCTTCCTGAAACCCCTAACGCCCCCGGCGTCGGCGGTGCCTTCGTTGGCACCTCATCCGATCTACTGCTCTGTGCAGGAGGCTCGAATTACCCAGATAAGCCAGCCTGGGAAGGCGGCGTCAAAACCTGGCACGATCAGGTTTACACCTTGGCCAGCACGCGCTCCAAGAAATGGGCCATCGCCGGTAAACTTCCTCGGCCCATCGCCTACGGGGTCGGTATTTCCATTCGCCAAGGGCTCCTGACGATTGGTGGCGCCGACGCTCACCGGCACTATGCGGATTGCTACACGCTCGCCATCGAAGAAGGCGAACTCAAGGTGCGCCCCTTCCCTTTCCTGCCGCGCCCATTAGCTTACGCCACCGGAGCCCTCGTGGGCAGCAAAGTCATTGTCGCTGGAGGCACCGAACGCCCCGAGGCCACCTCCGCTTCTTCCGCCGCCTATGCGATTGATTTAGCGAATTTAAACGGCGGCTGGAAAGAACTCCCGCTCTGGGCGGGTTCTGGCCGGATGCTCGCGCAATCCGCTGGCACTAAAGATACTTTTTATATGTTCGGCGGCGTGGCACTCACTCCCGGCGTAAAAAACATCGAGCGCGAATACCTGACCGACTGCCACGCCTTCACGCTCGGTAAAGAATGGCGCCGACTGGCCGCTCTCCCTCACGCGCTGGCCGCCGCCCCTTCGCCCTGCCCGGTCATGGATGATAAAATTCTAATCCTAGGCGGCGATGACGGTAAATTAGCAGGCAAAGTAGAAGCCCTCAAACATCCGGGCTTCTCCAAGCAGATTCTTTCTTACAACCGGACGACGGATACCTGGAAGCCTTCCGAAGAAGAGAGTTCGACCTCGGTCCTCTCGACGGGCTGCGCCAAATGGAGCAATGGGTTTGCAATCGTGAACGGCGAAGTCCGACCATTCGTTCGCTCGGCCGAAGGCTGGTTGTTACGTAACGATTAAATATTGAGGCTGGTGCGGTAAGTCTATTTCGAACATTAATCATATTCCCTGCGGTCGCCCATGCCGTTCATCTTACTCATCCTGATAATCTGCAGCGGCTACTCTTCCTTCGCCGCCGAAGCCTTGCCGGATTTACCCGACAGTCTCGGAAGAGGCGGCATGGCAGCCGTGACCATCGTGGATGAGTCCGGACACGAGGCGATTCTCGCCATCGGTGGCTCGAACTTTCCAGACAAACAACCTTGGGATGGCGGCATCAAGAAATTCTACGGCGACATCTTACTACTAAGCCGTGAAACAGGTTCTTGGTATTGGCGCAAAATCGGCGAGATGCCCGAGCCAATCGCTTACGCTGCGTTCTGCTCTTCAACCGATCGCAAGTCCATGATCCTCGCCGGCGGCTGCAATGCCACCACCCACCTCAGAAATACCTGGCAGATCAACTCTGACGGACAAATCAAACCGCTTGCGCCGTTGCCCACGCCACGCGCTTACGCCGGCCATGCGGTTCATCGGGGTCGACTAACTTTATTAGGCGGCTCTTCCGAGCCTGATACGCTTAAAACCGAACTGGGGTGGAATGATTTTGATCTCAGCAAGCCGGACGCCCCTTGGCGCGCCTTCGAAGCCACCGCCCCGCATGGCATCCTCCCTCTCTGCGGGTCGACGGGAGATTTTCTCTTTTACGGTAGCGGCTGTTTACTCACCGGAATTGATGGTAAATCCACGCGCCTCTACCAAAGCAAGATCTTCTCGAATGACTTCCGGACCACACCGAAAGACGCTCAACTCACTCATCCCATCGCCGCCGCCGCTGGGCCCGGCGTCGCCGTCGGCCCTACGCTTTTTTTCGTCGGCGGTGATGACGGCCATCACTACCCAAAACCGGCCCAAGATCACCCAGGGCTTTCCAGCGACATCATCGCCGTGACCGGAATACAAATTAAAGTTGTCGGGCAATGGCCCCACCCCGTGGTCACCGCGCCGTTGCTGCGACTCGGCAATGACCTCGTCACCGTCGGTGGTGAAAACAAACCTGGCTTCCGGACCGCCAAGGTCAGCAGCTGGACGATTCCTCTCGAATACCGATGAACCCAACATCCTCCGTCAGTCGCACCGCTTGGCTCGTTGTCGCCCTGCTCATCCCGGTAGCGCTTCTTAACTACCTAGATCGGCAGATGCTCGCGACGATGAAACCTTCAATGATGAAGGACTTGCCCGATATCGCCACGGCGGCGAACTGGGGCTTCATTCTCGGTTCATTCAAATGGGTCTACGCAATCTTTAGCCCGATCGGCGGTTTCCTGGCCGACCGAATAAGCCGACGACACGTGATTTGCTTCAGTCTTTTTACCTGGTCTGTCATCACCTGGGCCACTGGACACGTCCACAGCTACGAGCAGCTTTTGGCGACACGAGCCGTGATGGGTATCAGCGAAGCCTTTTACATCCCTGCCGCGCTCGCGCTCATCGCCGATTACCACATCGGCGCCACCCGGTCGCGCGCCATCGGGCTGCACCAGATGGGTATCTATTTAGGCGTGATCATCGGAGGCTTCGCAGGCTATGCGGCCGACAGCCCTGACCTCGGCTGGCGCGGCGCCTTCACTTGGTGCGGCCTCGTAGGCACCCTCTACGCCTTGCCCCTCTTTATCTTTCTTAAGAATAAGCCGGCCTCCGCGGAGGCCGCCCCTGGACTCAACCCCGGACAAGCCATCGCCTCCCTGGCTCGCAACCGTGAATTCCTGAAACTCGTACTCTACTTCACACTGCCGGCCATGGCGGCATGGATCGTGCGAGATTGGATGCCTGATATCCTACGCGAGCGCTTCAACCTAGGCCAAGGCAAGGCCGGCGTCTCGGCAGTGCTCTACTGGCAAGTAGCCGCGATTGCCGGCGTGCTCATCGGTGGCTGGATTGCCGACCGCTGGACGAGGCAGAATCCGCGCGGGCGCATCTATGTCAGCGCAATCGGCGTCCTGCTGCTTCTGCCTGCCCTCTTCGGCGTTGGCAACGCCTCGACGCTCATCGTCGCGCTATCCTTCCTCGTCGTCTTCGGCTTCGGCTGGGGTTTCTTTGACTGTAATAGCATGCCCATCCTTTGTCAGCTCGTGGGCCCAGAAAACCGAGCCGCTGGCTATGGTCTGATGAATTTCGTTAGCATCAGCTGCGGAGGTTTTGCAGATTGGATCTTCGGGGCGTTGCGCGACCAAGCTGTCCCGCTCAACGGTATCTTTGGCGTCTTCGCGGGCATCGCCTTGCTTTCAGTAGGCATCGCCCTTTCTATTCGAGTACAACCATCCGCAACTAAAACTCCTTAATCATGTCCTCCTTTAAATTCTCTGGCCTCTGCACGGCCACCCATACGCCCTTCCATGCCGACGGCTCGCTCAACCTCGGCGTCATCGAGAAGCAGGCCAGCTTTCTCCACGGTAAGGGCATCACCTCCGTGTTTATCGGCGGCACCACCGGCGAAAGCAGTTCGCTCACCGCCGCCGAACGCGCGGCCCTCAATGACCGCTGGGCCGTCATCGGACCCGCGCATGGTATCGACGTCATCGTCCATGTCGGCGCCAACTGCCTAACCGAAGCCGCCCAGCTCGCCGCGCACGCGGAGAAGAATCAGGCCAAGGCCGTGTCGATGATTGCCCCGTCCTACTTTAAGCCCCGTACGTTGGCCGATCTCGTGGCCAGCTGTGCGATGGTGGCGAAAGCCGCGCCGCGCACGCCGTTCTATTATTACGACATCCCGGGCATGACCGGGATCAGCGGATTCCCCGTCGACGAGTTCCTCAAGGCCGCCTCGCCGATCATCCCGAACCTCGCGGGCGTAAAGTATTCCAATCCCGACCTGGACGCAATGCGTCGGGCGCAGCCGCTCGAGGACAGCCGCTTCGACCTGCCCTTCGGCGTCGATGAACGCTTCCTGTTGGCGCTACGCGCCGGGGCGACGGCCGGAGTCGGTAGTACCTATAACTTCAACGCCGGCCCCCTGCTCCGCACGATTGCGGCGCATGCAAAAGGTGACGCCGCCTTGGCCGAAGCCGAACAGGCGAAAGTGCAACCGGTCGTAGATATCTTAGCCAAACGTGGTTACATGGGTGCGGCCAAGGCCCTGATGAATCACCTCGGTGTGCCGCTCGGACCCGCCCGCCTGCCTAATGGCAACCCCGACGCCACCGAGACCAAGAAGATGATCGGTGAACTCGAAGCCATCGGTTTCTTTAGCTGGAATTTCTAAAATGCGCCTGGTCCTGCTCCTTAGCCTGTTCTGCGTCCAATCCTTCGCCGCTGACGGCACCGACATCGTCGTCTTCGAAGCCAAGCAGAACCTGTCACACCCCTCGGTACGGATTCCTTCGCTGCTCCGCACGCAGAAGGGCACGCTGCTCGCTGTCGCCGAAGGACGCGATAAGCCCACCGACCAGGCCGGCAACGACCTAGTGATATCACTCTCTAAGGACGAGGGCTCCACCTGGACCAAGCCTCGCATCGCCTACGAACAAGGAGACGACAGCTGCAACAACCCCTGCCTCGTCCAAGAAACCAAGTCAGGTCGTATCTTCCTCTTCTATCAGACCTTCCCGGCCGGCGGAAAAGAGTTTGGCGGGCTGCCAGTAGGCCCCGCCGATCCCAAGGGAAACCGCTCCTGCTACATGACGTCCGATGATGATGGCGTGACGTGGAGCAAGCCGACTGACGTCTCGAGCGCGCTCAAGCCAGACGATGCTATCACCACCTGCTCTGGCCCGGGCATCGGTATCCAGCTCAAGACTGGCCCCAAAGCCGGCCGACTAATTATTCCTTTCAACTCCCAAGACGCGAAGAAGAACTTCTTCAACTGGGTCGCCATTAGCGACGACGCTGGCGCCACCTGGAAGCGCGGAGAAAAAGTGCCGCAGACCGAAACGATCCAGCTGAACGAAGTCCAAGTGGCCGAGTCCGTGGGCGGTGGACTTTATCTGAATTCACGTAGCTGGAGAAAAGGAGTCAGCCTCCGCAAGGTCTCTTGGTCGAACGACGCCGGCGAGAGCTGGAGCCAAGCCGCCGAAGACGCCAAGCTGCCCGACCCGATCTGCCAAGGCAGCCTGCTTCGCCTAGATGAACGCACCATCGCCTTCCTCAATGCTGCTGGACCCAAGCGCGCCAACGGCACGCTGCGCCTCACGCACGACGATGGCCGCACGTGGGCGAGCTCCCGCCTGACTTTTCCCGGACCCTTCGCCTACAGTAGCATGGCTCTCCTCAAGGACGGCCGCATCGGCGTGCTCTATGAGCCCGCCAGCAACACCGTCGTCAAGTTCCGCGCCATCGATCCGGCCAGACGCTGAACCTCAGTCGTTGGGGATGAACGGACTCGATACAGCCGCGGCGGCAGGCTCGCCGTAATAATGTTGGATAGCACCCGCGAGAAATTCCTTCACGTCATCGGCCAGGAAGGCTCCGAAGTCGATATCCTTGCCCTGCGCGGCCACCACGATTGCCGCCGAGGGCTTATCGTTCTCGCTCGATCCGCGAAAAGCCAGCGACACCTTGGCTTCGTCGCCAACCGGCAGGCGCCAAGTCCAACCGACATAGGGCAGGATTCGCCAGCGCACGATGATCATGTCATCCGTCAGCTCGACACGGTAACGGGCGATGGTGAAGGCGAAGCCGACGAGGAAGAACGGGACGTAGAATAACGCCAGCCCAAGGTAGTCCCACCAGACGGCCTGCTCAACAAGGGCACCACTCACTTTCACAGAGCCGCGGGAAAGCCCGTAAAACATGGCCACGCAAAGGACAGTGGTGAAGGTCAGCCAGAACCAGCCGAAACAGCCACCCATACGGGTCTCGTAGACGGTCGCCTGAAAGCCGATAATCGCAGAAACTTTCGGATGCCCCTTGGCGAGCTCCTCGGTCGTCAGCACCTTCGCCGGACGGCCAGCGAGAAGCGCGGCTTTCCGCACCGTCGCCGATTCCTTCAACGCGGCGAGTTTGGCGAGGAAGTCATCGCGTATGCCCATCCGGTGAACTTGGCCAAGCTCACCGCTACGCGCAATCCGCTTTCCTGTGGGCAAAGAGCCAACGCTGGCTTGAACCAAAGTCGTTTCTGGCTGTCCATAAAACAACCCCATGCGAAACCTCATCGCCCTGCTCCTCCTACCCTTGGCCGCTCTGGCCGACGGCACCAAGTACTCCGTCAGCTATCCGGCTTCGGACAAGCCCGGCGAACTCATCTTCGCCTCGACTTATAATCTCTGGCTGCCGGAAGGCGTGAAGACCGTCCGCGGTATCATCGTCCACCAGCACGGCTGCGGCTTGGGCTCGAACAAGGGCGCGGTGACCGTCGCCGACGATCTGCACTGGCAAGCGCTGGCGCGCAAGTGGGATTGCGCCCTCGTTGGCCCGGTCATCGGCGAGCCCGACAAGGCCAACTGCCGCATGTGGTGCGACCCGCGCAATGGCTCCGACAAGACCTACCTGCAGGCCCTAACCGACCTCGCCAAGCAGACCGGCCACCCCGAAATCGCCACCGCTCCCTGGTGCCTCTGGGGCCATAGCGGCGGCGGCTTCTGGTCGAGCATCATGCAGGCGAAATACCCCGAGCGTATCGTCGCCATCTGGTTCCGCTCCGGTACGGCTTACTCTTATTGGCAAAAACCCGAGGATCCCAAACTCGATCGCCAGATCCCGGAAGTCGTCCTCCCGCCCGAAGCCTACGAAATCCCGATGATGTCCAACCCAGGCATGAAGGAGAATGGCGACAAGCGCTTCAACACGGCCTGGACCGGCAACCTCGCGATGTTCAAGGCCTACCGAGCCAAGGGCGCCCCGATTGGCTTCGCCCCGGATCCGCTCACCTCGCACCAAACCGGCGACCAACGTTACGCCTCCATCGCGTTCTTCGATGCCTGCCTAGAGCTCCGCCTACCTGAATCCGGCAACCAGCTCCGCAAGATCGACCAGTCAAAAGGTTGGATGTCGCCCCTGCTCGGCAGCGAAACCAAACCCGCCGGGAAATATACGGGGGCTAAGGCCGAAACCAACTGGCTGCCCAATGCCGCCTTCGCCAAGACATGGATGGAATACGTCAAGACGGGCTCGACGTCTGATACCACCCCACCGCCTGCGCCCTTCAACGTCGCCGTCAAGTCTACCGGTGAGGATATTGAAATCTCCTGGGATGCGCACGCCGACTTCGAGAGCGGCATCCGCCAGTTCATCATCCTGAAAGATGGACAAGTCCTCGGCCGGGTGCCTGAGAAGTTGGTCAACCCCTTCGGCCGCCCGCTCTTTCAGGGGATGAGTTACGGTGACACGCCCAATCAACCGCTGGCGCAAATGCGCTTCGTCGACAAAGGCGCCAAGGCTGGTGCGTCGTATAAAATAATCACGGTCAATTCGGCCGGTCTCGAATCGAAGTAAACTCTCATCGGTCATCCCAATAAAAAGGCCGCCTGTTCAGGCGGCCTTTTTTATTAATAGAACTTAGCGATTATTCGCCCCAGCTGCAGGTATTGCCGGCGTAGATGGCGTGCTCGCCCAACTCGCCTTCGATGCGAAGGAGTTGATTATACTTGGCGACACGATCCGAACGACAAAGCGAACCCGTCTTGATCTGGCCGGCATTGAGACCCACGGCGATATCCGCGATGGTCGCATCTTCGGTTTCGCCCGAACGGTGCGAAATGATCGCGGAGTAACCGGCGCGTTGGGCCATCGCCACGGCATCGAACGTCTCGGTGAGCGAACCGATTTGGTTCACTTTCACGAGGATCGAGTTAGCGGTCTTGGTCTTGATACCACGGGAGAGGAACTCGGTGTTGGTGACGAAAAGGTCGTCGCCGACGAGCTGGGTATTGGCGCCCATGGCGTCGGTGGCCTTTTTCCAGCCAGTCCAATCGGCCTCGGAGAAACCGTCTTCAATCGAGACGATCGGATAACGCTTCTGGAGGTCTTGGTAGAACTTGATCATCTGCTCCGAGTTGCGCTGAGACTTATCAGACTTATGGAAGGTATATTTGCCGGTCTTTTCGTCGTAGAATTCGGAGGCGGCCACGTCGAGCGCCAGGAAGACTTCCTTACCCAGCTTATAACCGGCGGCCTTCACGGCCGCGGCGATGGCCTCAAGCGCGGCTTCATTCGAAGCAACCTTAGGGGCGAAACCACCTTCGTCGCCGACGGAGGTAGAGAGGCCCTGGGCCTTCAGCACTTTCTTGAGCGCGTGGAAAATTTCCGTACCCATGCGGAGTGCTTCGCTAAAGGTCTTGGCGCCGGAGGGCACCACCATGAATTCCTGAATGTCGACGGGGGCGTCGGAGTGCGCGCCGCCGTTCATGATGTTCATGAGCGGAATCGGCAGAACCTTGGCGTTCGGACCACCGATGTATCGATAAAGAGGTTGGCCTAACGCATCAGCCGAAGCGCGTGCTACGGCCATCGAGACACCCAGGATGGCATTCGCGCCCAGCTTGCTCTTATTCTTAGTGCCATCGAGTTCGATCATGGCCTTGTCGATCGTCAGCTGATCTTGCGCATCTACGCCGGCGAGCATGGGGGCAATTTCTTCGTTCACATTGGCGACGGCCTTCAGAACGCCCTTGCCATTGTAACGCTTCTTCGGGTCGATGCCCTTCGGGAAGGACTTGGCGCTCACGTCACTATCGCGAAGTTCATGGGCCTCGTAGGTGCCAGTCGAGGCACCGGACGGCACGGCGGCGCGACCAAGAGAGCCACAAGCGAGACGGACGTCGACTTCGATGGTAGGATTGCCGCGGGAATCGAGAATCTCGCGGGCGGTGATGTCGGTGATATTGGTGCTGCTCATGATGGAAGATGAAGACCTATAGGGGTAGGGACAAGGGGCGGGTCAGTGCGAGTAAAAAGGTATCAAAACCCGCAAACAAAGAGCCCCGGACTGAGTTTTTCAGGCCGGGGCTTCGAAGTGGTGGGAGTAGATGGACTTGAACCATCGACCTCCTGAATGTCAATCAGGCGCTCTAACCAACTGAGCTATACCCCCCAAAAGGCGGAAGGTAAACAAAGTGAGGCAGCTGCCCGCTGGCAAGCCTTCAATGAATATCGCCCAGATACGTCGCGGCGCCGTCCTTTAAAGCCTTAGCGATCACGCCCCCCAAGCCCTTCGGCGATAGGGGATAATCGGCCAGATTGGCCAAGGGCAGCCATTCGAAGCCGACCTGACGCCGATCGCATTCCTGCCCGGCTCCGATTGGCGAAAAATCCTCGCACTTACAATGAAAGACCGCCTCGACCTGGTGGAAATGCCCGTGGATTCGGTACATCCCATGATTTTTACCAACGTATTCCCGGACGTAGAGCAAAGCCAATGGGGTCACCTTTAAGCCCAATTCTTCCAGCACCTCGCGCCGCACGGTATCGGTCAGGGTCTCGCCATGATTTTGGCCGCCCCCTGGAAGCACCAGAAATTCCCCCTCCTCCGTCCGGATTCGAACGGCAAGGATTTTGTCCTCATGCAAAATCACCGCCCGGGCCGCGGTGCGAACTCCAGAAACATCTCGACTAGATTTACGATAAGGTGCGGCCACGTCTCAGCCACCTTACAGTCATGTCACGCCGCTGAGAAGGATATTACGAAATAAACCCTGGGGAAGCCGCTTCTCGGCGAGCTCCTGTCGTCACGCAAGCAGTTGCTCTAATAAAATAACGGGCAAGCCAAACTTGGCCACTAATTGCTGATGTTCCGGACGGGCTCCAACCAAGACCAAACACCGCGGAACCTCTTCCTTAATGAGGTGCGAAGTTATCGCTTCAAATTCATCCAACACGGCCTCGCGCAAATCCGTCAAAATTTTACCCCATCAACTTTTCGTCAATCTCGTGATTACCGTGCACCGCTTTCACGTCATCCAAGGCCTCTAAGGCATCAATGAGCTCGAAGACTTGCTTCGTCACCGCCGCGTCCGTCACGGGCATGGGTACGCTCGTGATATAAGCGATCTCGCTCGACTCCGGCTTGACGGATTTGCCCTGCAGGGCCTTGGCAACGGCATCATAAGAGGCGACCGCGCAGAGGACTTCAAAGTGGTCGCCATGATTGACCACGTCATCGGCACCGGCTTCGAGCACGAGTTCCATGAGGGCATCTTCGCCCATCTGGGATGACCCAATCAGAAATTGGCCCTTGCGCTGGAAGCTGTGCGAAACGGCCCCCGTCTGCGCCATATTACCTCCGTTATCGCCGAAGGCCTGGCGAATCTCCGCCGCCGCGCGGTTCTTATTATCTGTCGTGACTTCGACAATCAGTCCGACGCCGGCTGGACCGTAGCCCTCGTAGGTGATTTCTTCGTAGACGACGCCAGGGATTTCGCCGGTGCCCTTCTGGATGGCACGCTTGATGTTGTCCGCTGGCATATTGGCTCCGCGAGCCTTGTCGACCTGGGTGCGCAAGCGGGTGTTCGTCTCGGGATTACCACCGCCGGCCCGGGCCGCCAAGGTGATTTCCTTCGCTAAATTGGAAAAGATTTTCCCGCGTTTAGCGTCGATTACGGCTTTGTGCCGCTTCGTCGTGTGCCATTTACTATGACCAGACATGAGTAGTGGGGGTGAAAAATCAGCCTTTAGCTTTCTTGCCCGAAGGAGGGAGAATCACTTCGACGGCTTCATCTTTAGTAAGCCAAGCCTGCAGCATCGTCAACAGGTTCTGCACCGTCATATAAAGGGTCAACGCAGCCGGCATGGTGTAACAGATGACGGGGAAAAGCAGCGTCATCATCAGGAAAATCGTCTTCTGAGAGCTGTCTGCCGACGGATTGGGGGTCATCCGCATCGACTGCCACATGGTCAGACCCATCAGAATCGGCAGGATGTTTACGGGGATATTGGCGATATGGAACAAGGTGTCGGGCGCCGAAAGGTCGGAAACCCATAGAAACGAATGCAGCCGTAATTCCACGGTAGTCTGGAAAGCCGTATAGAGACCGAAGAAAATCGGCATCTGGATGAGAATCGGCAGACAACCTGCGAACGGGTTGATTTTGTTGTCTTGGTAAAGCTTCATGAGTTCCTTCTGCATCTTTTCGGGATTATCCTTATGCTTCTCGCGGATATCTTGCATCGGCTTGGCGAACTTCTGCATCTTCTTCGCCGCCTTCTGTTGCGTAGCGGTCAGCGGCCAGGTGATCACTTTGATCAAAATCGTCAGTACGACGACCGCCCAACCCCAAGCCCAGCTACCACTCCAAGCCAGTAACCAATGCACGCCACCCAAACAGGCTAAGAGTAACTTACAGATCGCCCCGAAAGAAATGAAGCCAAGCAGTTTGGAGAATTGCAGGACGGAAACCTGGCTGTCAGGCAATGCCGCCAGTCGGGCATATTCCTTGGGGCCGACGAAGAAATCCCCTTCGACATAAGAAGATAAATCAGCCCCCAGCGGCGACTCCCAGGACGCAAAGGCCTGCACCCCACGCTTGCCGCCATCAAATTCGACCGGGCGCACCCGCACGTCAGTCCGCACCCCACGTACCGCTGGATCAGCCCGGACAATTGAAGCGAAGAACTGGTTGCCAGAAGCCACCCAAGCGAGGGGCTTAGCCACGGAGGCAACGGGGTGCTCGGCCTCAGCCTTGTGTGCACCTAAGCCGAAGAGGCCGTTTGAATCCGTAAAAACATCAAGGCCTACGCGCGTAAGCTCATCGCCATCGGAAGCGAGCACGGACAGGAATTGATTGGCCGAATCACCGACGGTTGGACGCCAACAGCCCGTCGAGACCCAAACTCGGGGCGCCGGAACGCCTGCCGTCGCCGGGATGACCTTAGTCGAAAACCGCAAAGAGTAAGGCTCAGTATTTTCAACATCCCTGGCGGCGAAAGAGTAGCTTCGGATGACCTTTGAGCCGTCAGCCAAAGTGCCGACCAGGGTGATCGCATTCGCCACTTCCGGGGTCTGAACCTTGAACTCGGAGTGTAGAACATCCATCGACTTCGTAATCGGATTCTGGACCGCCAACGTGAGAGCAGATTCACTATTCCCCTGATTAAAGAAAACCCGGTCGTTTTTTTCGACATCAGCGTATTCATGAATCAACTCGACTTTCTCCACCGCACCCCCGCGGCTCGTAAAGGTCACGCGGATTGCATCATTCTCCCGGACAAAACGCTGGGCGGTAGCGGCTTCCACGGCCTGACCCGTGATGCCGGAAGCGGCCAGGGCTGGGACCGTCTTAGCCACCGCCACAACAGGCGTACCTGGGCTAACCGCCGCGGCCACGGGGGCCTTACCGACTGGCGCGGGAGCCGGCTTCGTAAAGAAGAAAAGAGCGAAGGCGCCGACCATGCACGCCATACCGAGAAGAAAGTTTTTGCGATCCATAGAAAATGAGAACGCTGGCGTAAGGAAGCCGCCGACAAGGCGCAAGGCACAAGGCGACCTAACCCCTACTTAATGGCGATTATACCATCAAAAGGCTCTCAATTAAGCCTCACAGGCGAAGCTTACGAGCCTGGCTTGGTTACCGGCAACTTAGCCAACTCTGGCGGCAGACTATCGGCCGCATAGGTCGGAAAGGTCAGTTCCAACAGCGAAACGAAGGGGGTCGTAAATTTTGCCTGCCCGCCAGATCGATCGACCAGGGTCGCCACTGCTACCGCCTCAGCCCCGTGGGCCTTTAAGATATCGAGGCATTCCTGCACGCGCCCACCCCGTGTCACGACGTCCTCTGCGATCAAGACTCGCTCGCCCGGGCGGAAGGTAAAATTCCGCCGTAAGACCAAACGGTCATTCTCTTTTTCCGCAAAAACAAACCTCACGCCTAATTGGCGGGCAACTTCCT
>Ga0209086_10000441_pt1 | contig 35814 bp, 29 predicted proteins | sample M_130207_XF_Meta_FD_187312 | JGI IMG/M metagenome (GOLD analysis project Ga0209086, IMG submission 187312) | Freshwater microbial communities from Lake Montjoie, Canada to study carbon cycling - M_130207_XF_MetaG (SPAdes) (version 2) | ecosystem: Environmental > Aquatic > Freshwater > Lake... | reverse complement strand
GAGAGGCTTCCGCTCATTCTCCAACTATCGCACACGCATCCTCTTTCACTGCGGTAGGCTTGACCTCAAACCCGATCCAATCCACTAAAACCCGCGAAGAACCGAATATGTAAAAGGGGTGCCGACTTATGGCAGTACTTTCTACAATGGCCGTGCGACCTTCAATGTTGAGCACCGGTTTTCCGAACGCCTCAGGGTAAGCAACAACTTCTACCTAACTTACGGAACCAACCCCAGCAGTGCGTTTGGCTATGGCGCAACGAGCGCGCTGTGGAATGGGCAGTTCCTCTATGGCTACAACAATTTGAATGCGAGCTACGCGTGGTCGCCGCGGTTCTCGACCACAACTTCCTACACGTTCGACGGCATCGAGTATGAAAACTCGGCGGTTGCCACTTCTCAGAACCGTTATTCGCATCTTATTGCCCAGCAATTTGCTTATAAAACTTCGCAGCGGACCAGCCTGACGGCAGAGTATCGCTACCGCATGACTGATTACACCAAAAGCGCCTTCCAAAACTACCATTCACATTTCGCCCTAGTAGGAGTCGATCATGCATGGAGCGAGAACTTGTCCGGCTCAGCGCGAGTTGGTGCGGAGTTCTATCAAAACGCCACGGTGAGTAAAACGCAGCCATATGCCGAGGCCGCAGTCAATTATGCGGTGGCAAGACAGACGCAGCTTCGCTGGTTTTCGATGCTGGGGTTCAATGGCACACTGCTCGGCAGCTACACCAGTAGCTATGGGGTAAACACCGGCGTGCAGGTGGACCATCAAGTCACAAAGCGGTTTAGCGTCAACGGCGGCGCGAGCTATGCGCATTCGGAGCTTTCAGGCGGACCCATTGCGCGTCAGACGCAAGACTCAGTGTTTCTCAATGCGGGTATTGGCTATCAATTGATGGATAACGTGAATCTGAACGCCAACTATTCATTCTCCACGCAGCTCTCCAATAACCCTCAGGTTGAATTCAACCGCAACCGTTTCTCGCTCGGCGCTACGGCTACTTTCTAAGACTCTCAACAGCCAGACCAATCCGCCGGCGGGCAGTTTCGGACAACACGAAACTCCCGCTGGCGGCATTTCCAGACCAATTTCTTAACTTTTCCAAAACACTTTCACCTCAGCTGGCATGAACGAACCAGGCACAGAACTGCAAAAGCATGCGATGGACACCTGGCAGGTGGTCAAAAATCGTTTCGGCCTCATTTCGCTGAGTTTCATCCTCATTTTCGCCGCCGCCGCTGTTCTCACCTACATCATGCCGCGCAAATACCGTGGTCATGTCGAGATGACCATCGAGCGCATCACGCAGGACATCAATGTCTTCGAGAGAAATCGGGTGGATGGCAATGCAAGCTTGCCTGAATACCTCAAGACGCAATTCGAGACCATTACCAAACCCACGACGCTATATCTGGTCATCGAGAAACTCGAGCTCGCGAAACGTTGGGAACTGCCGTCTCGCCAGGCTGCGCTGGCAAAGCTGCGCGCTAACCTCGAAACGCAGTCCATGCTGCGTTCGGACTTCGTCACCATTGATTACTATGACCAGGACTCAGTGCTTGCCGCCACCATTGCCAATGAGATAGCCAAGAGCTACATGGCGCAGCGCAATAGCATCGATAGCGAGAAAAAACAAAAAGCTCTGACAGTGTTGCAACAGCAGATTTCCGATCAGGAAGATCTCCGGCGTCAGGCGCAGTTGCGTTCGCAGGAGGCCAAACGCAAGGCTGGCATCGTGGGTGACTGGTTTCCGGGTGGCGGCAGTTCTCTAAATCCTGGTGGTGAGATGCGCAGTGAAAAAGACTCCATGGTGATCTCGCGTGAGCAGGCACTGCTGATGGCGGATCAGGACATCCTGACCTTGCAGTCCGAAATCGATCAAGTCGGCAAACTCACGCCCGATGAACTCATTGATCAGGCCTCTGGCCTTAAGTTGGATAATCAAAACATTGCCACAATGACATCAAAGCTGCAGGAGCTTAAAGTGGCACGCGAGGCTTTGATCAATGAAGGCCGCGGACGAATGCACCCGCAGGTCCTGAGCGTGGACAGTCAGGTCGCCCAGTACAAGACGCTCATTCTCTCCGCTGCCAAAGCGCATATCTCCGGTCTCCAGAACCGCTTGGATGGTGCCAAAAAGAAACGTGAATCCTTCCAGACCTACAACGATGAGGCGAAACAGGAACTCATGGGCATGCAGTCACTTTACAACGAGTATAAGACTGCCAAGGACGAGGTGACCTACCTTGAAGACTTGCTTGTCAAAATGCGGTCACGCTTCTTCGAAGAAAAAGCGGGCATAGAGCTCGTAAAATCACCAGCCACGATCTACTCCGAAGCGGAGCCTGAGGGGAAACCGGCCAAGCCAAACGTGCCGCTGCATCTTGCGCTCGGCGGTGTGCTCGGCCTCATGTTTGGCCTCGGTCTCGCCTTCTTCCTCGAGTATATGGATACGACGGTGAAGAGCCTCGATGATGTGGAGCGCTTCCTCGGTGTTCCCGTTCTCGCCGTTGTACCAAAAGATGTCGGCGTTCTCCATCGCTCCAGCGGCTTCAACCCTGATGCAGAGGCTTATCGCATTCTGCGCACAAATATCGAGTTCAACCGTAAATCTTCCGATAACAATTGTCTGAGCGTCGTCAGTGGTGGGGCAGGTGAGGGGAAATCCACCACGATGGTAAATCTCGCGTATGTCTGTGCGCAGGGTGGGTACAACGTCCTGCTCATCGATGCCGATTTACGTCGTCCCAGCATGCACACACATTTCGATGTCAGCCACGCTGCCGGCCTCACAAATTACCTCACTACCGACATCCGCCTCGAAGACGTTGTTATTCGCACTCAGGTTGAAAATCTCTTCTTCCTCCCCAGCGGTCTTTTGCCTGCTGACAGTGCTGGTTTGCTCAATTCTCAACGCATGGTCGATCTCATCGCCGATGTGAAAAGCCGCTTCGATCTCGTCTTGATCGATTCACCGCCCATCCTCGGCGTCAGCGATGCTTCCGTGCTCGCCAACATCGCCGACATGACGATAATTGTTGTTCAGCACCGTAAACTGCCGCGTCACATGCTTATGCGCGTGAAGCAGAGCGTCGAAAACGTCGGCGGCAAGGTCGTCGGCGTTGTCCTCAACAACGTCGATCTCCGCAGCGACGCCCAGTACCAGTATTACACCAGCTACTACACCTACTACTCGCCCACCAACTCTCCCGGCGGTGCACAGGGCGGTAAAGCACGCCGTCGTCGTGCCAAAGCAGAAACCACCGCTACCGCACTCGTTAGTAGTACCCAACCCCTGTCGCGGTTGGATAGCGATGATGTCTTTTAATCCTCGTCAATGCCCACCCTTATGAACACACGCATCTTCTTCAGCATCCTAGCCGCTTGCGCCTGCGCGTATGGTTCAGCACAGGCCCAGAACGGCGAACTCGCCCTCAAGGCCAATGATCGCGTCACCATCTCGATCGGCGGCATTCCCGATAACGAAGTGCCACAGATCAGCAAGGTGTACACCATCAGTGACAATGGCACCGTTAACCTTCTCCATATTGGTGAAGTACGCGCCGCTGGTCTCAAGCCCTCCTCGCTCCAGCGTGCCATTGAGCAGACCTACGTCGCCAAAGAAATCTACACTCGCCCCACTGTCACCGTCTCCACCGATGACAGCGCCGCCACAGCCCGCATGGTTTATGTCATTAGCGGCTGCGGCAAAAACGGCCCCATTCCGTGGAATTCCGGCATGACCATCCTCAAGGCCGTCGGTGCCGCCGGTGGCTTCACTCCCTTTGCCAAACCCAGCAGAACCAAGCTCATTCGCGATGGCGTCACCACAGAGGTCAATCTCAAGGACATCAGCTCCAATCCCACCCGCGACATCAAGCTTCAGCCCGAAGACCAGATCATTGTGCCGGAGTAAAGGCTGTAGAAAGAGGGAATTACAATCCCATATCCGTCACGGCACCAAAGCTCGCACTGGTAGTGAGCTTCGCAAATTTAGCTAACACACCACGGGTATAACGTGGTTTCGGTTGCTTCCACTTGGCGAGACGAGCTTTGAGTTCAGTGGCAGGAATGCCCAGTGTGATCGCACGTTTCTCGGCGTCGATGGTGATGGCGTCGCCATTCTTGATGACGGCGATTGGGCCACCCACAAAGGCTTCGGGTGTGACATGTCCAACCACGAAGCCGTGGCTGCCGCCGCTGAAACGGCCGTCCGTGATGAAAGCGACGTCTTTGCCTAAACCTTTGCCCATGATGGCGGATGTCGGTGAAAGCATTTCACGCATTCCCGGCCCGCCTTTCGGTCCTTCCATGCGCACGACGACGACGTGGCCTTTTTTGACCTTGTCATTGAGGATGGCTTGCAGCGCAGTCTCTTCGGACTCAAACACGATGGCTTTACCGGTGAACTTGAGGCCTTCCTTGCCACTGATCTTGCCGACGGCGCCTTCGGGGCAAAGGTTGCCTTTGAAGATAACAAGGTGGCTGTCCTTCTTGATCGGATTCGATAGCGGGCGCACGATTTGCTGATCCTTCGGCCAGAAGATTTTGGAGTTCCTCATGTTCTCCTTCATCGTCTTGCCGGTGACGGTCAGGCAGTCGCCGTGCATGAGGCCTTCGTCGATGAGCGTGCGGATGAGAGGGACGGTGCCGCCGATCTTTACGAGGTCGTTCATGAAGTATTTGCCGCTGGGCTTCAGGTCGGCCAACACGGGTGTTTTCTTGCCGATGCGGACGAAGTCGTCGATGCCGAGCTTCACGCCAGCCGCGTGGGCCATAGCGATGAGGTGCAGAACGGCATTGGTGGAGCCGCCGAGCGTGATGATGAGGGTGATGGCATTCTCAAAGGCCTCCTTCGTCATGATGTCGCGCGGAGTGATGCCCAGCTTGATCATGTTCATGACGGCTGCGCCGGCGTCGAAGCAGTCGATGAGCTTATCGCTACTCACAGCGGCCTGGGCGCCGGAATTGGGGAGGCTCATGCCCATCGCCTCGATGGCGCTGGCCATGGTGTTGGCGGTATACATGCCGCCGCAGGAGCCTTCTCCTGGGATTGAGTGCTCTTCGATGTCCTGGAGCTGCGCGTCGCTGATCTTGCAATTTGCGTGCTGTCCCACGGCTTCGAAGACGGTGACGATGTCCGCATCCTTTTTCTCCACACCGACACAGCCGGGTAGAATGGTGCCGCCATAGACAAACACCGCCGGGCGGTTCATGCGGGCGATGGCAATCATGCAGCCGGGCATGTTTTTGTCACAACCGCCGATGGCGACGTAGCCGTCCATGCCTTCGCAGCCGACAACGGTCTCGATCGAGTCGGCAATGACCTCGCGGGAGACGAGCGAGTACTTCATACCCTCGGTGCCCATCGAAATGCCGTCGGAGATGGTGATGGTATTGAAGATGATGCTCTTGCCGCCAGCAGCGTCCACGCCCTTCGCGCTTTCCTTGGCGAGACGGTCAATGTGCATGTTGCACGGCGTGACCATGCTCCAGGTGCTGGCGATGCCGATCTGTGACTTCTTGAAGTCCTCCCGCTTGAAGCCCACCGCGTGCAGCATCGCACGGCTGGCGGCACGTTCAGGCCCATCGACGACGATGGCGCTGTGTTTACGATGAAGAGATGGTTTGGCGGCGGCTTTTTTGGGCATGGATTGCTGGGGTGGGCGCGCAAAATGGCAGGCACCAACACGCACGCAAGTAGCCTTTGCGGCAGTTCCCGCACAGCGATTGGCAAGAACCGCATGGTTACCCGGCCTGCTTTGCGCGATGAACTGGATGTGAGACTTCTCGCCCCACGCGCTTTCGCCTTTTTCGCCCTCGCCACCGCCTTGTCAGCGGCGGATGGTCCCGCGCCGATGGATTTCAATCTCTACATGCAGGGGCGCTACGTGTATGAGCGCAACTGCATCGTCTGCCACGGTCCGCGTGGTGATGGCAATGGCGAACTCAGCCCCACGCTGAAGCCCAAGCCGCGCTCCTTCCGCGAAGGCATGTTCAAATTTCGCTCCACTCCGCTAGGCATGCTGCCCACAGATGAAGACTTGCGTCACACCATTCGCGGTGGCCTCAGCGGTACCGCCATGGGCATGTTCTCCCAGCTTTCCACGGACGAAATCGATGCCGTCATCACCTATGTGAAGTCCTTCTCACGCCGTTGGCGCAAGCCAGAGAACCACGCTGAGCCCGTCCAGCTTGCGCCTGTTCCCGACTGGCTCAAAGAGCCTGCCGCTCTAAAGAATCACGCAGCAGCAGGTCAAAAACTCTTCGCGGTGAACTGTGCTGCCTGCCATGGCGAAAAAGCCGACGGCAAAGGTCCGGCGGCCATCACATTGAAGGATATCTGGGGCATTCCCGCTGCTCCATCAGACCTTCGCCAGTCGCATCTTCGCTGCGGCGATGCTCCCGCCGACATCTTCCGTGTCCTTGCCACAGGACTCAACGGCACCCCCATGGTCAGCTTTGACACCACGCTCACAGCGGACCAGCGCTGGGACATCATCGCCTACATCTTCAGCATCCGAATGCCATCTGGCCCTGTTCTGTGAGTTTCACCTGCCAAAGAAGAGGCGCAGCTGAGGTCGTCTTGGCAAGACTTGCTGCGCACGGTCAGAATACCGTGATCATCACCGTTCTTTCCAGTCTATGAAATCCATTCTCTGCGTTTTCCTGATCTCCGCGCTGCAATCCTTCGCAGCCAATGTCGCATCCCTCCAAAAACTCGGAGCAAAGCTTACCGAGACCGCCGGAGTCGTGACGCAGGTGCAAGTGAAGTGCGATGCCTTTACCGAGGCGGATTTTCGCACGCTTGGCAGCTTCACGACGATCAAGGACCTCACCATCAGCGGCAAAACGATCACGGACGATACATTGGCATTGCTCACGGGTCTCACCGATCTCGAACGGCTCAGTAGCGACGGCATCCAGCTCACGGACGACGGCTATAAACACTTCGTTGCCTTTCAGAAGCTCAAGTCGCTTTCCTTCTTCCATCCTGCGTTTCGTTCGGAAAAATTCACCGGCAGTGGCCTGAGCTATCTCAAAGCGTTGCCAAAGTTGGAGAAGCTCACTTTTGCCGGATCAACAGCTGGAGATACAGCGATGGAAGCCATCGGTCAGCTCACCCAACTCAAGGAATTTCGCACCTGGCACACGGCGCAGTCACAGGCTGGTAATGCATACCTGTTGAAGCTCCCGCTGACCGCTTTACGCATCGGTCAGCGTCTACCCGAGTGGGGTAAGGACTCGCCAGTCAGCTTTGATGAATCGACGATGGCGACGCTCGCGCAGATCAAAACGCTCGAATCTCTCGAACTCACGGAAGCCCGCCTTAGCGCAAAAATCATCCCACAGCTCAAAGTCCTGCCCAAACTCACCAAGCTAAGGATTGAGACCGTTGACATCTCTGCGGCTGACGTGGAAGCCATCAAAGCAGCGTTGCCAAACTGCACAGTTGACTTTAAACCGATAAGCGACGCGGACAAGGAGGCGACTTTGGTGAAAAAGCTGCGGTTGTAATTCTCGTTCTGATGTCAGAGAACCTCCCGCTTCGTCGTTTCAGCCTTACGAACGCCATGAACATTGCCACCAAACGCCATCTTAGCCGCCGCGCTTTTCTGCGTGGCACTGGAACAGTTCTCTCACTGCCCTTTTTTGAGGCCATGGTGCCAGCGTTTGCGACGCGGACTCAAGCTGCCGCCGCACAGTCACCGCAGCGTTTTTTGGCCATGTGCGCCACGCTCGGCTTTCACACGCCGTTTTTGTTTCCAAAGGAAGTCGGAGCGGATTACGCGCTCACACCGTATCTCGAACCGCTGAAGGATTTAAAGAATGATTTCTCCGTCATCTCGGGGCTCCAGCATGAGGAGCAGAACGGTGCCAACGGTCACACCTCCGAGATGACGTGGCTGACCTCCGCGAAGCATCCAGGGCTCGCTGGATTCAAGAACACCATCTCCATCGACCAGCTCATCGCCGACCACATCGGCTCGCAAACGCGTTTCCCCAGCCTCGTGCTCGGCACCGGCAGCGAGTCCATGTCGTGGTCAGCCAGTGGCGTGCCGCTGCCAGCGGAGCCTTCGCCTTCCAGCGCTTTCCGGCAGCTCTTCGTCGATGGCACGAAGGACGAAATCGCTGCGCAGGTGCGTGGATTGAAGCGTGGTCGCAGTGTTCTCGACACCGTGATGGGTCAGGCGAAAAAATTGCATGGTGAACTCGGCAAACGCGACCAGGAGAAGCTTGATGAGTATTTCTCCGCCGTACGCGATCTGGAAGGTCGTCTCGTGCAGAATGAAGAATGGGTGCAGAAGCCGAAGCCCAAGGTTGATGCGAAGCCGCCTACCGACATCCAAAGCCGCACGGATGCCATCGGCAAAATGAAGCTCATGCAGGATCTTGTCGTTCTCGCATTGCAGACAGATTCCACACGCACCATCACCCTGCGCCTCAATGGCATGAATGCCGTGCCTGAAATCGAAGGCGTGAAGAATGATTGGCACAATCTCTCCCATCACGGCCAGGACCCCGCCAAGATCGCTGAACTCGAAGTCATCGAAAAAGCCGAGTTCACTGCGCTGGCCGACTTCCTCACGAAGCTCAAAAAGACGCAGGAGAACGGCCGTCCGCTGCTCGACACCACCGCTGTCATCTTTGGTTCCAATCTCGGCAACGCCAGCGCGCACAGCACCGCAAACATCCCGCTCGTTCTCGCTGGTGGCGGCTTCAAACACGGTCGTCACATCGCCATCGACAAAGAGAAGCACGTCTTCTCAAACCTCTTCGTCTCGCTCGCTCAGCGCATGGGTGTGGGAGCGGAAAAATTCGGCTTCAGCACCGGAGTTTTGGACATCAATCAGGCGTGATCATGAAGTCCCGACTCCTTGCGGCAATGCCGCTCATGGTTTTTGCGACGCTCGCATCCGCTGCAGTGCCTGCCATCCAACCTTTCCTGGATCAGAACTGCATGGACTGCCATGACGGCGATGTGAAGAAAGGTGATCTCGATTTGTCCACGCTTTCCACCAACGGGGCCGATGCGGCGGCCTTGAAGAAGTGGGTGCGCGTGTTTGACCGTGTCGCGGCAGGTGAAATGCCGCCACCGAAGAAGAAACAGCCTTCCGTGGATGCTGTGCAGAATTTCATGGCGGCGCTCGGCACCGATTTGAGCAGCAAGTACAACGCTCAAAAGGGAACCGTTCTGCGCAGGTTGAACCGACGTGAATATCAGAACACGATCAACGATCTGCTCGGTGTGAACGTGAACAGCATCGACTCACTGCCAGAAGATGGACGCGCGAAGGGTTTTGATAATATCGGTGAAGCGCTCTCCATCTCAGGCATTCAAATGCAGCGCTACATGGAAGCGGCGGAACTTGCGCTCAATGCGGCACTGTTTCAGGAAACGCGTCCAGAAGTGACAAGGCAGAGTGCCACGCTCGAAAGTGACCGTAACAAAGATACCATCGGCAAACAATGGTTGAAACGTGATGATGGCAGCATTGTCGTTTTCAATGATGGCGGTTTCCCCAGCACGGTGATTCCGAATCTCCGCTCCAAGCAAGCCGGCACCTACAAGCTGCGCGTCAGCGGTTATGGCTATCAGATCGAGGAACCGGTCGTGTTTGCCCTCATCACCGGCAGCTTCAATTTCCGTAATGCGGACAACGTCACTCATAGTTTCCACGAATTGCCTGTCGGCAAATCGGGCACAGTCGAGGTCACGTTGCATCTTGATGCCAACAAAGGCATTTGGATCAGCCCACAAGGCCTCAACGGCCCGGATGGTCATTCACCCGTCAAAGATGGTCCGGCCAAGTATCCCGGCGAAGGCATGGCATTTCAGGAAGTGACACTCGAAGGCCCCATCGTCACCGATTGGCCGCCACGTGGCCAAAAGCTGCTCCTTGGTGATGCAAAGCTGCGCGAGATACCTCCAGAAAAAACATCCAAGAGGGGTAAGACTGGCTCCAAACCCATCTTCACCGCGGAAACGAGTGATCCCGCTGCCGCATCGCGCAAACTTCTCCCTGCCTTCGTCTCCGCCGCGTTTCGTCGTTCAGCCATAGTGGCAGATGCGGAGCCGTATTTGAAACTCTTTGATGCCGAGTTCGCAGACAGCAAAGACTACCTCCTCGCCATGCGCACGGCAGCCATTGCCGTGTTGTGTTCGCCAGAGTTTCTCTTCCTCAAAGAACCTGCGGGCAAGCTGAACGACGTCCAGCTCGCCTCACGCCTCAGTTACTTCCTCACCCGCAGCACACCTGATGCCGAACTTCTCGCGGCGAAACTCACGCAGCCAGCCGTGCTTCGTGCACAAACCGAGCGACTGCTCAAAGCAGCCTCGCTGGAGCGTTTCGTCGCCGATTTCACCGATGGCTGGCTCAACCTGCGCGAGATCGAGTTCACCACGCCGGACAAGCAACTCTATCCTGAATACGACGAACTGCTGCTCGACAGCATGCTGCGCGAAACGCGCAGCTTCATCACCGAACTCATCCAAAACAACCTCGGTATCACTAACATCATCCAGAGCGACTTCGCGATGCTCAACAAGCGTCTCGCACAGCATTACGGTATCCCCGGCGTGAGTGGTGTAGAGTTGCAAAAGGTCAAACTGCCGTCCGATAGCCACCGCGGCGGTGTTTTGACGCAGGCGAGCGTTCTGAAAGTCAGCGCGAATGGTACCAACACCTCGCCCGTTGTGCGCGGCATCTTCGTCATGGATCGTATTCTCGGCATGGAGCCGCCGCCACCACCGCCGGGCATACCGGGCGTGGAGCCAGATATTCGTGGTGCCAACACGCTGCGTGAGTTGCTCGACAAGCACCGCAACAGCGAGAGCTGCAACGGCTGCCATCGCGTGATCGATCCACCGGGTTTCGCGCTGGAAAGCTACGATGTCATCGGCGGTTGGCGGGAGCGCTTCCGTAGCATCGAAAAAGGTGAGCAGGTGAGTCTTACCGTCCAAGGCCGTAAAGTGCGTTACCGCCTCGGCCCTCCGGTCGATGCCGCGGGCGAATTGAACACAGGCGTAAAATTCACCGGCATGGCCGACTTCCAAAAACTCCTTCTCGCCGGTCAGGATCGTGTAGCACGCTGTATGATCGAGAAACTACTCACCTTCGCTTCCGGCCGCGCCATGGGCTTCTCCGACCGCTCTGAGATCGACAAACTCGTCGCTCAATCAAAGGCCAAAGGCCATGCGTTGCGTGATTTGATTCATGCCGTGGTGCAGAGCGAGATTTTCAGGAGCAAGTGACCCCCGCAGCAGCTTCACTCGCCTTTGCCATTGACCGGAGAACTTTTGGGCGTCAAAAGTCGCGCTCCCGGCGTTGTTGAAAGCGCCTGTTCAACCCCAAAACAACCGCACTCACATGGAATCAACCAATCTCACCGTCTCCGTTGGCGGCAACGTCCCAGACTTCAGCATGGAAACCTACGAACCTGCCAAAGGCGACTTCGGCAAGATCGCTCTCGCCGATCTCAAGAAGGCTGGCAAGTGGACCATCCTCGTCTTCTATCCTGCTGACTTCACCTTTGTCTGCCCCACCGAACTCGCCGACCTCGCTGACCAGCAGGACAAGCTCGCTGCACTCGGTGCTCACGTCATCGCTGTCTCCACGGACACCAAGTTTGCCCACATGGTCTGGCGCAACACGGAAGGCCTCATGAAGAACGTGAAGTACACCCTCGCTGCGGATCCGACCGGCACCGTGAGCCGTCTCTTCGGCGTGTATGACAACGGCAGCGGCCTCGCCCTGCGCGGCACCTTCATCATCAATCCTGAAGGCAAACTCGTGACCTCCGAAGTGAACTTCTACAACGTCGGCCGCAACGCCAGCGAACTCGTCCGCAAGATGGAAGCCAATGTGCATCTCCTCGCGAACCCGAACGAAGCCTGCCCGGCCAACTGGAAGCCCGGCGCGAAGACGCTGACTCCTGGCAAGGACATCGTCGGCAACGTCGCCTCCGTACTCTCGAAGTAAGTTCAGCAGCAAAACGACACCTCCACCGGCCTTGCGCGACTCACGTCCGCAAGGCCGGTCTTTTTTAGTTCAAATCGTCCGCTGACTCCGTTGGTAAGGCATGAAACTCACCACCGGAGCCGCCTTCGCCTTTCTCAGCGCACTCATCGCCCACGCGGACATCGCCATCGGCAAATTCGACCTGGCCTCGATCCGCGACACCTCGACGCTGGAGACAAAAGTGATCGAAGACTGGCATCCCAATCCCAAAGATGCCGCGATCCGCCAAAAACTCGTCGAGATCACCATCTGCGAGTGGTGGCCGGGACAGAAGGTGCGGATGCCGGTGACTTTACTCGCACCTGCGACCGGCGTTTGCACGAACGTGCTCATCGAAAACACCAACGCACAGTTGAAGGTGACTGCTGCCTCCGGCGCAAAGCTCCGTTTACTCAAGGAGCACGGTGTAGGCCTCGTCTTCATTGGTTGTGTTCCGATCGATACGATGGAGCCAGTTGGCAGACTGCATCTCATGATGGAGGAGCATTTCATCCAGACCAAAGACACGCGCTACACACCCGCGTGGATCTGGGGCATCGGAGAAATGCGGGCACTGACCACCGCCATCGCGGAGAAGGACGTGTTTCAACCAAAGAAGGTGCTCGCCACGGGCGGATCGAAGCGTGGTGTCGCCACCGCAGCCGCTGGCATCGCCGATGATCGTTTCACCGCCATCATGCCCGTCGTCGCGCCGGTGATCGAAAGTCCCGGCGGTCCGTATGTCGAAGGCATGATGCCGCCGGAGATCACGAAGATGAACGACGCTTTCATTGCCGCGATGACTGATCCGATTGGTAAAGAGAAGCTGCTCATCCGTCAGAAAGCCCGTTCCGACGAGCGCATCACCGTCAAGATGGCCCGCGATGCTGGCTGGAGCGATGCGGAGATGAAAACCGCCTGCAATGCTGCGTGGGAAGCCTGCCGCACGACGAACTACCTCGATGTGCTGAAGCAACGCGGCACTGAGATCTTCTACAATCAAGGATCTAACGACAACGTTAGCCCCGGCCTCGTCGAACTCGGTCGCCGCTTCCCGCAACTGCCTGTTTACATCGTGCCCGGCGGCCAGCACGGCGGCGCAAAGGAGGCCGGCTTCGTCAAATCCGTCGGCGGTCTGCCCGAAGTCGATGAGAACCTCTACGCCTTCGCCACGCATCACTTCTTCGGCGCACGCCGCATGGTAGCTCCACCCAAAGTCATGCATCAGTGGGACAAAGCTACAAAGCGTCTGACTGTAACGGTGGTCTTTCCTGATGGCAGTGAACCCCAAGAGAACGCGCTCTGGTGGTCCGTGAATCGTCACCCGGATTACTCCATTGCCATGGAGTTCGACGCATGGGCCTCAGCGCCTTTGAAGAAGAACGGTGCAGCAACCTATAGCGGTGAGGCCACAATCGAGCGCGAGGTCAAGACACTCGACTTTATCACCGTACATGCGCATCAGGAAAACGGTTCCACGTTGACCGTGTCGAGCCCTGAGATTCGGATCGAGTGAACTTAAGGTTATCTCATTCTCCCCACAGCCGGTCTGGCACTTGAAACACCGCCGAGTTGATTGCGGAACTCATACACATCACTCCGATACAGCGTCTCTTCATACCAGAGTGGCGCGCCACCGTCGAGGAAGCCTGTGGCGATGACGAGGAGGCAGGCTGCATTCGCTGTGACGCCCAATTGTGCCGCCTGTGACTTCGTGGCGTTCACCGCGCGGATGGATTCGTCGGCTCCAGAGATGGTGAGTTTGCATTTTGCGGTCCAAAACGCATACAGCGAGCCTTTGGCATCGGTTTTGGTCATGGTGGGGCAATTACGCGCTGCGACGTGACGGCGCTCATAGATGACCGGTTGCCCATCCGCGAGGCGAAGGCGCTCGATATAGAGCAGCGGCTCGTTGGAAGTTAATTTGAGAGCTTGGACGATCTCGTCAGACACATCGGCGGCACTGAGCTTCTGGAAGGCGAGGACTCGCGTGCTGGGCTCCTTGCCCGCAGCACGGGCTTTGTCGGTGAAGCTGACGAGGCGCTGCAAATCGTAGTCGAGCACGCTTTCACGCACGAAAGTGCCCGCGCCCTGGCGAAACTCGAGCAAGCCCTGCGAAACGAGGCTGTTAAGGGCTTTGTTAGCCGTGGGGCGGCTGGTCTCAAAGCGCTCGGCAATCTCGCGCTCGGTCAGGAATTGCGCACCCGGCACGAACTGACGACTGCGGAGGAGTTTCCGCAGTTTGGTGATGAGTTCCTGATGAAAAGACGCTGGTTTGCCCACGGGGTCGATCTTGGATCAAAATCTGACTTTGACAAGTGGCTAAGCCAATTTAGGAATTGGCTTAGCCAATCTACAATCCATGAAATACTCCTACTCAGACCTCGCCAAGATGATCGACCACTCGTTGCTGCACCCGACGATGACCGACAAAGACCTTCAGGAAGGCTGCGCGTTGGCCGCGAAATACGATGTGGCCTCCGTCTGCATCAAACCCTACGCGGTGAAGCAGGCAGTCGAATGGCTGCGTGGAACCGATGTGAAAGTCGGAGCCGTGATCGGCTTTCCGCATGGCAATAGCACCACGGAATCGAAGCGTTATGAAACGGAACTGGCCTGCAAGGATGGAGCGGTGGAGATCGACATGGTGGTCAATCTCGGCAAGGCTCTCAGCGCTGACTGGGATTACGTCGAGGCTGATGTGAAGGCCGTCTGCGATGAAGCCCACAAGCATGGAGCCACGGTGAAAGTCATCTTTGAAAACGATTACCTCACCAACGGCGGCGCAGGTCTGAGCAGCGATGAGTTCAAAATCAAACTCTGCCAGCTCTGTGAGCGCGCTGGAGCCGATTGGGTGAAAACAAGCACCGGCTACGGCTTTGTGAAGCAGCCCGATGGCAGCTACAATTACAAAGGCGCCACCGAGCACGACCTCGCTCTCATGCGAGCGAGTTGCAGCCCCAAAGTGCAGGTCAAAGCCGCAGGCGGCGTGCGCGACCTCGACGGCCTCATCAAGGTCCGCGACCTCGGCGGCACACGCTGCGGTGCGACCGCGACAGCCGCAATGATGGACGATTATCGCCGACGCGAATCTGCGGGAACGCTGGAATCCTCCAGCGGGAAGATCGGCGCAGGCGGTTATTGATCGAGAAAATCATTCCCTTCGCCATTCGTTGCCTGATTGGGTGAATTGGGCACCCTCGCGCACCTCAAAGTCCTTCGCTTGATGATGGATGATGCAGTTGGTCACGCGGTGAGACTTTCCTGTTAAAAAGAAAGCGGCACCGAGGTTGTGATGCACTTCGCAGTTGGTGTAGGTCGTGATGCTGTCGTTCACATCGGCCACACCGCCTGCGGTGGAGCCGTTCCAGGCGATCTCGGCGTCCACCACGTCCATCTGCACGGTCTCGTGGGCGCTGATGCCCTCGTCGCCATTCGAGAACGCCTTCACATGCTCCAGACGGACACCGACACGAGCACCGTGAATGTTGAAGCCATCGTTGGCCGCGTGGATTGCGGTGATGTTTCGCACAGTGATGTTAGAGCACTGAATCGACACACAACTAGCGAGATTGGCTGGCGGCAGGAAGATGCGTGCGGAGCCCGGTTTCTTCCCGACCGGCCAGCGGAAGTAGATTGCACCTTCTGCCGTGAAGCCCAGTTCGCCGGGTTTAAGCGCCGCCGGTGCTGCGTAGATGACTTGGCCTGCGACTCCGCTCTTTTTTTCCGCTTCGCGATCACGCACTGTGCGGATGGGCACTTCTTCAATGAACAGCGCCGATCTCTGGACGTCTGCCACCGCCGGATGATCCTTAAACGCTCCGCGTGAAGTCCACACCTCGCCATCCTTCTGCCAATCGTACGTGGTGACGTCGATGCCGAGATCGATGATCATCCCTTTGCCATCAAACACCGCCGGATTCTCGGGGGTGCCACCCTTGCTCAAAGTCAGCGGCACATGGCGGATTTCCTGCGCGTGAACGGAAGTGATGATGAACGTGGTGAGAGCAAGCAGGCGGCAAAACATGGGATCACATCATCGCGTCAGCGTGCGGTGGCCTTTCAAAGGATGCAGCGAGGAGAGCGATTCACACTGCTCGCAGCGTTATAGAGCGCACACTATGAAACACACCTCAGCACTTGATCGCCGCCAATTCATCGGAACCACCGCAGCCGCTATGGGTGGACTTTTTCTACTAGATGCCTCGAAGCTGATCGCTGCTCCATCGGATATGGCTTCGACCGAGCACTTTTGGTATCGCCTTCAGCCGGAGGGGCCTTACATCGACTCACAGCGTGACAACAAGGCGTTTGGGTTCGGCAGCGGAAAGATTTTCTTGTCGGAGGACAGTGGAAAGACGTGGCCGCACAGCTCGGCATTTGCTGAAGCGGAGAACATCACCTTTAGCGTCATCCTGAAGAACGGGAACATCGTCTTTGCTACGCGGGCGCAGCTTTTCCTCAGCACGGACAATCTCAAAACGCACCGGGCTATCACGGTGAAGAACTTCGACGGCAGCGACTATTTGCCGCACACGCCCGTGAACCCTGAGCAGCCCGGTTGGTATTTCCATTCGCTCGATGGCGAGCACTGCTTCGACGTCGATGGGAAGGAAATGCTGGTGTGGGGGAACTACTGCAACGTCCTCGGCGGCCCGGTGCCAGTGAACATCTATTACTCGACTGACAGCGGCCAGACGGTGAAGCTGGCGTATGCTTTTGGGCGAAACCCCAAGTTCCAACAGAAGGACGCGGCGCCCGAGAAGTTCATTGGCAATCCCGACAACAAGCTCATCGCCCGCCACGTTCACAACGTGACCTACAACCCCGCAGAGAACGCCTTCTACGCCTGCACCGGCGACATCGACCGCACGCATGGCAAGGAGGTCCACTGGCTGCGCGGCACCTATGATGCCAAGGCCGACAAGTGGGACTGGAAGCATGTCATTTCAGTGGACTCGAACTCCCGCTTCAAATGCGGCGGCATCAACTTCATCGACGGCAAATGCTACTGGATCGCCGATGCCAACGGCCCCGCCATCGCCAACCGGTATGACCGTGGCATCTTCATGTGCGATCCGAAAGACATCACCGACACGTCCAAGCACACGCTGCTGTTCAATCCCATGTTTGAATCCGCCAACATGCTCGTGCAGGACGGCGTCATGCTCGCCACGCACTGCGCACCCGCCTCGACCTATGCGTGCGGCATCATCTATTCACCCGACATGGGCAAGACCTGGGCGCAATACGACCTCAAGGAGTTCGGCCCACGCTCTGGCTGCCGCATTCATCGGAAAAACAGCGACGGCTGGTTCCGCATGGACCTGCGCAAAGGCTGGATCGAGCGAGCCGAGGTGTTGTTTATCAAACCGAAGGTGTGAAAAGCGAGGATTTGCGTCGTTAATGAGAGGGTAATGATGTCACCTATTCTCAATCGTATTTCGCTGGCGGTTCTCGCCGCCAGCAGCGCGCACGCCGTTGATTTCAATCGTGAAGTGCGACCGGTGCTCGCGCAGCAGTGCTTTGCTTGTCATGGCATGGATGATCACGCGCGGAAGGGCAAACTGCGGCTCGATTTGCGTGATTCGGCTGTGGGTGCGGGGAAATCGGGTGAGATCGCCATTGTTCCTGGCAAGCCGGAGGCCAGTGAGATTATCAAGCGACTGCTCTCCACGGATGAAGATGAGCAAATGCCGCCGCCGCATACGAAGAAGGTCGTTTCGGAGAAGGACAAAGCCATCCTGAAGCAATGGATCGCTGAAGGGGCCAAGTATGAAGCGCATTGGGCATACACGCCGCCAAAAGCGACGGAAAATCCCAAAGCAAACATTGATGGGTTCATCCAGCAACGACTCGCCAAAGAAGGATTGAAGTTTTCAGCGGAGGCGGATCGTTACACGCTTGTTCGTCGCGTTTATCTCGATCTCATCGGCCTGCCGCCCACGCCTGCTGAAGCGGATGCCTTCGTGAATGACAAAGCGCCGGATGCATATGACAAACTCGTGGACTCACTCCTCGCCTCCAAACAATACGGCGAGCGTTGGGCGCGGCGCTGGCTGGATCTGGCGCGATATGCAGACACGAACGGCTTTGAAAAAGACCGTCCGCGCAGCATTTGGCCGTATCGCGATTGGGTGGTGAAGGCGCTGAATGACGACATGCCTTTTGATCAGTTCAGCATCAAGCAGATCGCTGGCGACATGCTTCCTAATGCCAGTGCCGAGGACCTCATCGCCACCGGATTCCATCGCAACACGATGCTCAATGAAGAAGGCGGCATTGATCCCAATGAGTATCGCTTCTATGCCATGGTGGATCGCGTCAGTGTCACGGGCACCACGTGGATGGGCCTGACCATGAACTGCTGCCAGTGCCACACGCACAAATACGATCCCATCCTGCACACCGACTACTACAGCACCATGGCGCTGCTGAACAACGCCAGCGAGCCGACCTATTATATCCCCACGCCTGACATCGAAGCTCAAAAGAAAACTCAGGCCCAGAAGATCACCAAATTGGAGGCTGAATTGCCGTCTAAGTTTCCCGGTGGCATCGCTGCGATGCAAAGCCGCTTCGCTGGCTGGATCGAAGGTGAATCGCATCGCGCTTCCAAGTGGCAAGTCATTCGTCCCACGAAGATGGAGACCACCATGCCGCATCTGGAGCAGCAGGCCGATGGCTTCATCCTCGGCAGCGGCGATATCTCCAAGAGCGATGTTTATGATTTGAGCTTCAAAGCGCCGATCAAAGGCGTCACTGCCATCAAGCTGGAGGTCGCGAGTCATCCGAGTCTGCCGAATGACGGACCTGGCTTAACGAATTACGAGGGACCTCTCGGCGGATTTTTCCTCAGTGAGCTAAAGGCTTTCCAGAAAGGTCAGCCCGTCAAAATCGCTCGCGCCGAGGCCACCAACGACGAGGAAGAAGACCGCATCAGCGATGCCGCCGCCGCCAATCCAAAGGCGAAGGCCAAAGCAGTTCGGAAGCCCAAGAAAACCAACAACGCCACTGCCGCACTGGATTCAGAGATGTCCAGCGGCTGGCAGGTGCTCGGCGGATACGGCGTGCAACACGCTGCGGTGTTTTATTTCGAGCAGCCGATGGATCTCACCGACGGTTTCGATTTGAAGATGCTCTTTGAAAAGCACTTCGCCTGCCCGCTCGGCCACTTCCGCGTCTCCGTGACCACCAGCGACCACGCCGAGGCCACGGGACATCCTGCGGAGGTCGAGGAAGCACTTGCAGCGAATGACTCATCGAAGCGCGAAGTGCTGCTGCGTCGTTTCCTCGAAACCGCGCCCGAGATGAAGCAATCCGTGGCCCCGCTACTCGCCGCACGGAAAAATCCACCGCGCGGACAACCCACGCTGGTCATGAACGAGCGACCAGCATCGAATCCACGCCCCACGCAACGGCATCACCGTGGCGAATACCTTCAACCCAAGGAAGAAGTGCCGCCTGCCGTGCCAGCCTTTCTTCCGCAATTGCCAAAAGATGCGCCAGCCAATCGACTCACCTTTGCCAAGTGGCTCTTCGCTCCTGAAAATCCGCTCACGGCCCGCGTCACGGTCAATCGCCAATGGCAGGCCTTCTTTGGTCGCGGCTTCGTCAAATCGCTCGAAGACTTCGGATATCAAAGCGATCCGCCTTCCCATCCCGAGCTGCTCGACTGGCTCGCTGTTGAGTTCGTGAAGCAGGGTTGGTCCATGAAGAAACTGCACCGCCTGATCGTCACCAGCGCTACTTACAAGCAGTCCTCCCGCGTCACGCCGGAACTGCTCCAGCGCGATCCTGAAAACATCCTTCTCGCTCGCGGTGCACGTTTCCGACTCGATGCCGAAATCATCCGCGACTCCGCCTTAAAAGCCGCAGGCGTCCTGTCGCTCAAAATGGGCGGCCCTGGCGTCTATCCACCGCAGCCAGCCAGCGTGACATCGGAAGGAGCCTATGGCAAAATCGAGTGGAAGATCAGCGAAGGCGAAGACCACTTCCGCCGCAGCCTCTACACCTTCACCAAGCGCACCGCGCCCTTTGCCATGGCCACCACGTTTGATGCGCCGACCGGCGAATCCTGCCTTGCCAGACGCGACGTCTCCAACAGTCCCCTGCAAGCCCTCACGTTGCTCAATGATCAAATGTTCATGGAAGCCGCCCAGGCCATGGCCAAACAAGTCATCGCCGAATCCCCATCCGACGACGAGCGGCTCACCAACATCTTCCGCCGCTGCACCACCCGCCCAGCCGCTGCCGATGAACTCGCCATGCTCAAATCCTTCCTCCAAAAGCAACGCGAAAAGAAACTCGAAGGCGAAGCGCTTTGGGCAGCGGTGAGCCGCGCGGCGCTGAACCTCGACGAAGCCATCACACATCCATGAACACCTCCAACATCACCCGCCGCCATTTCTTCCAAGACTGCGGCATTGGCACTGGCAAGATCGCTTTGGCGTCATTGCTGGCGGAATCGGCTTATGGATCGAGCAAGAGCCCGAATGTGGCGGCGGCTCCGCATTTGCAGCCGAAGGCGAAGGCCGTGATCCACATGTTTATGGCGGGTGCGCCGTCGCAGCTTGAGCTTTTCGACAACAAACCGCTGCTGACGAAATTTGAGGGCAAGCCGATCCCGCCTTCGATCATCGGTGGGCAGCGTTATGCCTTCATCCGGCCGGATGCGGCAGTTTTGGGGCCGCGCTTCAAGTTTGCCAAGCATGGGCAGAGTGGCTTGGAGCTTTCTGAGATGCTGCCGCATTTGGCGACGGTGGTGGATGACATCGCCATCATCAAATCCTGCCGCACGACGCAGTTCAATCATGCACCAGCCCAAATTTTCATGAACACGGGTTTCTCACAGCCGGGTCGTCCGAGCATGGGATCGTGGATCACTTATGGTCTCGGCTCGGAGTCGCGTGATCTGCCATCCTTTGTCGTGATGAGCACCGGCAGCGGCATCAGTGGCGGCGCGGCTTGTTGGGGTAGTGGTTTCTTGCCGAGCATCTATTCCGGCACACGCTTTCGCAACACGGGCGACCCCATTTTGAATGTGAGCACGCCGCAGGGTATCGAAGCGGGCACGCAGCGCGACACCATTGATCTCATCAACGCGATGAACCATCGCCGCCTCAAACTGGATGGTGACAGCGAGACAGCGACTCGAATCGCCAACTATGAGATGGCTTATCGTCTGCAAAGCTCCGCGCCTGAGCTGATGGACCTCACCAGCGAGGACAAGGCGACGCTCGAAATGTATGGCTGCGATCCGAAGGTGCCTTCCTTTGCCCGGGCCTGCTTGCTGGCTCGGCGCATGGTCGAGCGCGGCGTGCGCTTCATCAATATCTACAACGAAGGCTGGGATGCGCACAGCGATGTGGCGGGCAATGTGACGAAAAATTGCGGCATTACGGATCAAGCCAGCACCGCACTTATCAAAGACCTCAAACAGCGTGGCATGCTCGATGACACGCTCGTCGTCTGGGGTGGTGAGTTCGGTCGCACGCCGATGGTGGAGGCCAGTGTGTCACTGGGCCGCAGCATGGGTCGCGATCATCATCCGCAGGCCTTCAGCATGTGGATGGCCGGTGGCGGCATCAAAGGTGGCGTCACCGTCGGTGCCACAGATGACATGGGCTTCAACATCATCGAAGACGAAGTCCACGTGCCTGATCTGCAAGCCACCATCCTGCACTGCCTAGGCATCGACCATGAGCACCTGACCTTCCGCAGTGCTGGGCTGGATTTCAAACTCACGGGCGTAGAGCCGTGCAAGGTGGTGAAGAAGATTTTGGCATGATCCCTGCCACCATCGTTCAAGGCCATTGCGTCGCTTCTGGTCTCAATGGCAATCCGCGTTTCCCCGGCGGCACGATGCGGATGCAGTTGCCGTTCTTTCGCGAGTTGGGCCTCGACTTAAGTGGCTACCATCTAGGCACGCTGAATGTGAGCATCGCGCCGATGAGTTATCGCGTGGTGCAGCCGAAATGGACCTTTCCTGCATTGAAATGGCATCCCACGGAGCCAGCGGAAGATTTTTCGTTCTTCGATGTGATCGTTCATCGCGATGATGCGGCACCCGTGAGTGGCTTGATCTACTTTCCGCATCCAGAGACGAAGCCCGAGCATTTTCAGAAGCCGGATGTGCTCGAATTGCTGCTGCCGTGGACGGAAGGCTTGGCCTATGGTACAAAAATACGGCTGGAAGTGCCAGCGGAGCAGATGAGGTTCGAATCATGAGAACAATCGTCTTCATCCTCCACCTGGTCGGCTGCTGTGCCTTCGCTGACACACAGACAGACATCGAATACGCGCGCGTGGGCGAGCACTCACTCAAACTGGACCTGCATACACCCAAGACCGCCAATGCGCCGTTGCTCGTCTATGTTCATGGCGGTGCCTGGCGTGCAGGATCGAAGTCGGATGTGCCGATCGCGAAGCTGCTCGATCAAGGCTTCGCGATTGCGAGCGTGGACTACCGGCTTTCGACCCAGGCGGTGTTTCCTGCACAGATTCACGACATCAAAGCGGCCATTCGTTTCCTGCGTGCCAAGTCGGAGTTGTATCACCTCAACACATCCCGCATTGGCATCATTGGTTCATCGGCCGGTGGTCACTTGGCGGCGCTGGTGGGTGTGACGAATGGTCATGAGACGCTGGAAGGCAAAGTCGGCGAGTCTTTGAGTCAAAGCAGCGATGTGCAGTGCATCGTGAGTCTTTACGGTGCCTCGAACTTGCAGACGATTTTGCCTCAAAGCACCGAGTTCGGTTTGAAGATGCGTGTGCCTGCGCTGCAGCTGCTGCTTGGCGGTCAGCCGACAGAAAAGCCAGATTTGGCTAGGCTCGCCAGCCCTGTTGCGCACCTCGACAAGAATGATCCACCGCTGCTCTTGATCCACGGCGATGCTGATCCGCAGATGCCACCAGCGCAGTCGCAGGAGTTCACAAAGGGTTATGAAGCCACCAAAGTGCCCGTGCAGTTCATCCTGATGCCCGGCAGTAAGCATGGTGGTGCTGAGTTCTATGATGACGAGCGCACCGCCATCATCGCCAAGTTTCTTCAAGCGCATCTCACAAAGCCATGAGCCGTTCTGTCGTTGATTTACCCTTCAATCGTTTCATTGGCCTGCAACAAGCCGCCGAGCCAAATGTGCTCACGCTGCCGAATGGTGGGCAGTATTTGAATCATTTGGGCACGGTGCATGCCAGCGCTTTGCTCGCGTTGGCAGAAGCCAGTAGCGGTGAGTTTTTGATCAAGCATCTCGGGCATGTTGAAGGCCTCATTCCGGTGGTAAGGAGGCTGGAATCGAAGTTCAGAAAGCCTGCACACGGTAGCGTGACGTCCACAGTCACGACCAAGCCTGATCAACTCGATATCGTGATGAGCGATCTTGCGGCGAAAGGGCGTGCGCTGGTGAGCATCGCTGTCGAATTGCATGATCAAGCGGCTGAACATGTTCTTTCTGCGACTGTGGACTGGTTCATTGCCAAATCTTGAGTAAAGAGCCGCGATGCCCAAACCAATCATCGCCGTCACCATGGGCGACCCTGCCGGGGTCGGTCCTGAAATCTGTCTGCAACTGCTCGCCAATGAAGCCGTGTGCGAAGTCGCCACGCCCGTTGTGTTTGGCGATGCGCGGTTGCTTTCCCGCTGTGCGCGTCAGACAAACCTCCCAGCACCGAAGCGCATCATCTCAGAGATCGAGTGGGCAGACAAATGCAGCTCCATCGACGGACCGGCGGTGCTTGATCTGTTCGGCTTTGATGCGGAAGATTTCACGCCAGGCAAAGTGAGCGCCAGAACCGGAGCGGCGGGCTTTCGCTATGTCGAAAAGAGCATCGAGGCTGCTTTAGCCAAGCAAGTAGCCGCTGTGGCAACGGCACCGCTGAACAAAGAAGCCCTGCATGCCGCAGGCATCACCTATCCCGGCCATACGGAGATGTTCGCAGAGAAAATGGCCGCTGCGCGTTCCTGCATGACGTTTTTCTCCGAGGAGATGATCTGTAGCCTCGTCACCGTGCACATTGGTTATCTAGATGTGGTTTCCGCACTCACCACAGCGCGCATTTTGGATGTCATCGAACTGACGGATGAAGCTGTGCAACGTGTGCGTGGCAAAAAACCCAAGATCGCTGTGCTTGGTCTCAATCCGCACGCTGGCGAGCACGGCTTATTCGGCCGTGGAGAAGAGGAAAGCATCATCATGCCCGCCATCGCTGCCGCACGCGCAAAAGGCATCCAAATCGAAGGCCCGCTGCCCCCAGACACAGCCTTCATTCCCGCGAAGCGCCGCCAAGTGGATGCCTACATCTGCATGTATCACGACCAGGCCTTGCTCCCACTCAAGATGATCGCCTTTGATTCAGCCGTGAACACAACGCTCGGATTATCAGTTCCACGCACGAGCGTCGATCACGGCACGGCGTGCGACATCGCGTGGCAAGGCAAAGCGAATGGCAACAGTCTGGTCGAGGCCGTGCTGCTGGCGGCGCGATTTTGTAGCTAATCAGCGCTTCCAAGAAAAGAACGCACTGGTTCATTCCTGTAAACGGAACAACCGAGCAACAAGCCGACTCTTTAGCTCGTTTGGTTTGCTCGATGCAAACAACCACCTTCTCGCCCTCCCGTCGCCAATTCCTCGCCACCGCCGCTGCGGCGTCGCTGCTGTCCTCGTCGAATGCTGCGACGTTCAAAACGGTGATCAAGAAGGCCAAGATCGTCGGCAAGCCGGAAGAGAAAGCGTTGCGTGATCTCAAGGACGCCGGATTCGACGGAGTCGAGGTCTCGCATCTCTTTGATGACGAGACGGAGGCCAAAAAGTCGCGCGAACTCGTCGAAGGCATCGGTTTGAAAGTGCACTCCGTGCTGCGCGGCTGGGCGGAGTTTAATAGCGATGATCCGGGGCAGGTCGCGGCGAGCTACGCCGTCACCGAGAAAGCGCTGCGTACGGCGAACTGGCTCGGCGCGGAGACGATTCTGCTGGTGCCGTGTCGCGTCGGTGGTCCGACCGTGAAAATGCCTGACCCATGGGAATTCGACATTGAGTTCGACGAGAAGACCGGTCACGTCAGCCGTGTGGTGAAGGGCAACAACACGCCGTTCGAACGCTACATCGCGCTGCAGAACAAATCGACCGACGGATCGAAGGAGCAGGTGACGAAACTCATCCCGCTCGCCGAGAAGCTGAATGTAATCATTGGCCTCGAGAACGTCTGGAACAACCTCTGGGTGCGGCCGGATCTGTACAAGAACTTTGTCGCGTCCTTCAATCATCCATTTGTGAAGGCCTACTATGACGTGGGCAATCACGTGAAATACATTGTGCCAGTGCATGACTGGATTCACACGCTGGGTGGCCTCATCAAGAAAATCCACATCAAGGACTACGCGCTCGCGCCGGACAACCACAGCGGCAAGTTCGTGCATCCGCGCGATGGCAGCATCGACTGGCCAAAGATGCGGCAGGCGCTCGACGACGTGGGCTACAACGGCTGGATCACGCTCGAAGACGGCGGTCTGCCGTTGCCGGAGTTCAATGATCGGCTGAACAAGATTATCACAGGTGTTTGATCCTCACTTCTTCAGCAACTTCGACACAAACTCACTCAGCGCCTTCGTCGCTGGATCATCGGGCAGGCCTAGGTCGTCGTTGAGTTTCACATGATTGGTGTCCTTGGCGCCGAAGATGGTTGTCTGGACGCCATATTCTTTCAGCACGGCCCCCAGACGCTGCGCTTGAGCGCTGGTGTCGGGATGACTGGCGACGTGTAGAATCAGAAAGGGTGGAATGCCTTTGTCCTTCGCCACATGCGTGATGGCGGAGAAATTGAGGTGATTTTCAGGTGTGCTGCCAAACTTTTCACGATGACCGTTCACTCTTGGTGGCAGATGATGCACGCGCAGGCGTGTCTCGGCTGTCTCGATAATGGCGGGCACATCGTAGGTGTCGCCATCCACCGGCACGCAGCCGATAAGATCATCCAATGAATCGCCCTCGGCTTTCAAGTAACGGTCATCCGTGCAGATGATCGCCGCAAGCTGAGCGCCTGCCGAGTGTCCGCCAACAAGTACGCGTTTCGGGTCGCCGCCGTATTCGGCGATGTGCTTGTGCATCCAGCCATAAGCCTTGGCGACATCGCGTATGAGCGTGCCCATGTCCACCTCGGGTAACAGGCGGTAGTTGGTGGAGACAAAGACAAAGCCTTTGTCCATGAACCACTGTGGCTTCGATTTCACATCCGTCTTGTCACCCGCCTGCCAGCCACCACCGTGAATCCAGAATACCACTGGAAGGTTCTTGGCATTTGTAGGCGCATAAACGTCGAGCACATGTCGAGCATGCCCGTTTTCGACATAGGGAATGTTTGATTTCACATTTTGAGCAAACGCGTTGGTGGCGAACGCGAGAGCGGCGAGGAGGATAGGTTTCATGGCGATGGCAAAATACGCGCGAAATCCGCCTTACTTCCGCGCTGTCAAATACTCCGCGAGATCACGCATGGCGATCACCATGCAGCCTTCATCCTTTAAATGCTGCATGTAGCTCTCAAACTTTGCCGGATCGGTATTCACCCAAGGATGTTTGATGTCTGGCACACCGTGGAAGGTCATCACGGCGATCTTACCGTCCTTCGCCTGCGCCACGGCGGCTTTGAACTGCTCCAGCGTGCTTTCAGGTTTGCCGTCAAAGGCCTGCGGCATGGTGAGCGGCTCATCTTTGGCTGGATCAAAGGCCTGAGCACCGCCCGCTCGCGCAAACTGGTAACCACGCTCGCGTAGCAGTTTCACTGCAGCTTCACTTGTCGCGTAACCGGGGTAGCAGAAGCTCACCGGTTTCGGAATGCCAAACTTCACGCACTGCTGCTCGATGAACTCCACATCTGACGTCAGTTGCTCCGGCTTCTGCTTCGCCACACCCGCATGTTTTCGAGTGTGATTGCCGATTTCGAATCCAGCTGCATGCAGCGCCTGTATCTGCTCCCAGGTCATGTAGTTCTGCTTGTCGACGAGGAACTCAAAACCCTCCGTGATGAAGAATGTGGCTCCAAAGCCATGCTTCTTCAGTAAAGGTGTCACAAACGTGGCGTGACTTGCCACGGAGTCGTCAAACGTCAGCACAACGAGTTTGTCGGGCACCGGTTGAGCAGCATGGGAGTGACACATCAGAGCGCTGACGAAGCAGAGAGTCCAAAATGCGGGCATGCGAGACTTCATGCGTGAGACCTGCGGTGAACGATCCTGGAAATCCGGACTCACTTCTTTTTCTGTTCGGGAGTTGCCTTGGCCTTTTCCGCAGCGGCTTTGGCTCTGGCTTCGGCCTGCTTCTTGGCGGCTTCTGCGGCCAAAGCTTCGAGCGCGGGCCAGGAGGCTTTGGCTTTGTCGAGTTCGGCTTCGTTGAGGCCGAAAGCCTTCAGCACACCGGTGGCCATGAGCTTGTTGCCCTCGGTATTCATGTGCACGCCATCGCTGGTGAGCACTTTGACGTTCGGTTTGTTCTCCGCCTTGATGCGCTCCTCAAACATCGCAAAGAGATCGGCCATCGGGACATTTTTCTCTTTGGCGAGTTGGCGGAGGAAGTTGTTGTAGGGCGAGAGCAGGCCGTTCTCTTTGCTGGCGAGGTTTTCCTGAATCACCGTCGCCGTCAGCATCACGGGCTTCACGCCTGCGGCCGTTGCTTGATCGAGAATGGCGGTGATGTTTTTCTGGTAGGTGCCGCGTGAGGCCACTTTGTCGTCGTAGGTGCCGCTTTTTGCCATCGCATCATCCAGCGGCACGCCACGTGGGCCGTGCCAGACATCGTTCACACCACAGCTAAGAGTCATCCACTGTGGTTTCTTGCTCAGCACGTCTTTGTCGAGTCGAGCGAGCATTTGATCTGACTTGTGTCCGCTGATCCCGGCAGGAATAGGCTCGGCTTTGACTCCATTGGCTTCCAATCCCGCGATCACGAGCTTCACATAGCCCGCTGGATTGCCCCAGCCACCTGCGGTAATCGAATCTCCGAGGAAGGCGATTTTGTCGCCGCTCTTCACGGAGATTTCAGCGGTGGCAAAGTTTGGCAGGCTGAGTGCAGCAGCCGTGAGGATGGGAAGGATGTGGAGTTTCATGTGTGGTTGTGTTGAAAAAATCGAAGCAGCAAGCAAACGACTACTTGTGGACATCCTTTCTAGAACCAGCGGGCTTTGTAGGGTCTAGCGTCTTTGAACTGAATTTTGCCATCGGGATTGAAGAGACGAACCGTGGCAGACCATTGGCTGACAACGATGCGGCCGGTGGTGGGATGGATGTCAGCAGATTTGACGTTGGTTTCTGCACCGAGGACGGGATGTACTTTGAAAGTGGCTTTGTCTCGATCAAACAACTGCACCGTGCGCTCGGTGGTGATGAGAAGATCGCTGCTGCCTGGCACAGGCCGCAGATCATGGCCGTCTTTGTCTGGCAATGCGTGGGTGCTGTTGAGCTTGAGAGCAGGTTTATCGGTTTCCCATACGTCGAGTGTGTAGGCGCGCAGTTCGTCAAAGCCGAGCGCCCATAGGCATTGACGTTCTTCGTCCCAAACAACACCGTGGGCGGAATGGAGCGGTGATTTGAAGGCTGGAGTCATGGGCCCGGCGACGTCGAAGACTTCGAGGTGATCTCCACTGAGAGAACTGGCCACGACGATGCGGTTGTGGGGCAGAAGTGTGAGTGAGTGGGCATTGCGTGCGCGCACACGCCACAGGATGCGATTCGTGGCGCGCTCGATCAATGCGCATCCACCATTCGATGCGCAGACGAGAATGTTGCTTCCGTTCTCGATGGCTTTGCATTCATCGAGATGCTGGAAGTCGCGACGTGCATTTTCTGGGAGATCTGGCGCGTCTTCACCACTCCAGCGCCAGAGTTTTTTCGTCGTGTCGCCTTCGATATTGATGACGAAGACTTCATTGCCGCCTGCCAGCATGAGTTCTGCCCCGTATGCTGGGGCGTTGAGATAGAGAAGCGCCGAAAAGATCAACCAACACCTCATGGCTTGAAGAGGGCGACTTCTTTAGCTGTGGCCACATCCCAAGCTCTGACGTTGCCGTCTTGATCGCCGCCGAGGATGAGGTCGCCAGCTTGATTGGTGGCGAGGGACTGGAGGAAGGCGGTGGAGCCTGGGAGTTGTTTCACTTCGCCGCCGTCGCTGGTGATGAGGCGGAGCTTGGTGTCGCCGGCACTGGTGGCGATTTGATCGGCGGCACCGAGGTAACGGATGCCGGTGACTTCCTTGTCCCAGCCATCGACGCTCTTGCGGCGGTCGCCGGTGGTCCAGTCCCAGATTTTGACGACGTTGTCGGCACCGCTGCTGGCCAGCAGGCGACCATCGGCACGCCAAGTGACACCGAGCACGTGATGCGTGTGGCCTTCGAAGACCTTCACGACTTTGCCCGTGCTCAAATCGGTGATGCGCACGGCTTTATCGGCACCTCCAGACGCGAGGAGCTTGCCATCGGGTGAGAAATCGAGCGCGAAGATGCTGTCGAGATGACGCTCAGCATACGTCGTGGTGAGCGTGCCGGTGGCGACTTCCCACAAGGTGATGTCGCCGCTGCGTGAAGGCTCGCCGCTGCCAATGGCGAGTGTTTTGCCATCGGGGCTGAAGGCGATGCTGTTGGCGCGATCGGTGATGAGAGACTTGCCATCGCCTGTGCCGAAACTCCGCTCAAGAACCCATGAGGCAGTGCTGCTACCAGGAGCGATGGGTTTGCCGTTCACGGTACTCCACGCGAGCGGAGGACCCGCATCATAGGTGGCGATGAGTTCGAGGCCGTTGGCGGAGAACTGGAGCGCTTTAGCTTTCTTGAGGCCGGTCGTGAGTGTTTTGGCAATGAGATCACGGTCCGCGTTGGCCTTCTCGGATTCCTTTTTCACGACTTCGAGACGTGCTTTGGCATCAATGACGGTCTGTTTGGCCTTCTTCTCGTTTTCGGTGACGAGTTTGATTTCGTTGGCGGTGTCGGTGATCGCGGCTTCGGCACGTGTGAGGGCTTCTTGAGCGAGTTTTAGGTCGCTGGCCGCCTTGGTGGCCAGTGCTTGAGCGTCAGTGTTCTTTTTGGCCAACGCTTCATCAGGCTTGCCTGTCGAAGCTTTGGCGACTTGATCAGCGATCTCCTTCGCCGCTTTGTCAGCAGCGGCTTTGGCATCTTCCTTGGGTTTGATGTCCTTCTTTTTGTCATCGAGCGCTTTCTTGGCGAGATCAGCGACCTCAGTGGCTTTCTTCAAGCGATTGGCGGACTCGGTGGCATCTGCGGGTGGTGGCTGCGGCTTCTTTTGGTTCTCGGTAACGAGCTTGAGTTCATTGGCGGAAGTTGTGACCGCAGCTTCGGCAAGTTTGAGAGCATCTTGAGCTGCTTTGAGGTCGGTAGCGGCCTTGGTGGCCAGCGCTTGAGCATCCGTGTTCTTTTTGACCAAGGCTTCGTCCGGTTTGCCAGAGGATGCTTTGGCGAATTGATCGGCGACTTCCTTCGCAGCTTTGTCGGCGGCGGCTTTAGCGTCTTCCTTGGGCTTGAGGTCTTTCTTTTTGTCTTCGAGCCCTTTTTTGGCGAGTTCGGCCAGTTCGTTGGCTTTCTTCAAACGGTTGGTCTGCTCAGTGGAATCCGTCTCCGCTTTTTTGATGGCTTCATTTTGATAAGTGACTTCGAGCGTGGCACGCACGCCTGCGAGGGTGCGCTGTGCGAGTGTTTGTTCGGTAACGAGATCACTCTTGATGTGGGCGATGAGTTTGGTGCCCTCGTTGAGCTTGATCGAGTTGTCGGCTTCCTGAGTAGCGGTGAATTTGGTGGAAGGCGCGAAGGCGGGTACTGCTGTTGCGTTGCGCTTCCAGAGTTTCACCTCGCGATAGCTGCCCGTAGCGAGGCGCGTGCCATCGGGACTGAAGGCGAGGGACTGCACCACATCGCGATGCGCGACGCCGGGTTGCTTGTAGAGGCCGGATTTGAGCAAGGTCTCGTCGGTGAGCTTGGTGCTGAGGCTCTGTGTCGGCAGATGGTAGATGCTGATCTGATTCGCCCGTGCTGCAGCAGCGAAGTCACCCTGCGGAGTGGCGGCGATGGCATAGATCGTTTGCAGGCCCGCTGGTAGTGGCTGCCAGGCGATGATGACTTCTTTTTTAGCGGAGGATTTGGCCCCTTGATCGATCCACGTTTTGAAAAGAGCCAACTGCTCGGCGGTGAGGTTCACAGCGCCGACTTTGTTGCCCTTCGGTGGCATTTCAGAATCCCAAGTGTGTGCTGCGGCCTGGAACATGATGCTGTCCGCGCCTTTGCCGGGGACGATGCCCTTGTCGGTCTCGCCGCCCTTTGCCATGAGTTCCGGCGTCTCCATGTTGAGGCCGCCCTTGGTCGTGGTCTTGTTATGACAGGCGATGCAGTTGTCTTTGAGGAAGGGACGAATGTCGCGGTCGTAATCGAGAGGCGCGGCGTTCGCCGAGATGACGAATGCAGATTGGAAAAGAAAGAGTGGAAGGCTGCGGCGGATCATGATGGCAAAGTACGCAGCCAAAGGCGCCAATTGCGCATGCGGTGTGGTCAAAGAGCCGACTTCTTGTTTTTTGGACGAATTCTTGTCCGGTTTTCCTTCCTCGCTTGGGTTACCGGCAACGCATGAACATCGCCGAAACCCACGCCGCGCAGGTTTTTCTTTCCCATCACGACTTTGTGAAGGGTGTGGCGCTCAAATACGCCCCTTGGCCGGGGTTGATGGACGACATCACGCAGCAGGTCTTTCTCGAATTCATGGCCAAGGAGTCCAAATGGGACCTAAGCAGTGATGCACGGCCGCTTTTGGCCACCATGACACGGCACATCGCTATGCGGCTGTGGCGGGAACGCACGCGGCAGCAGCCGGAGGTGGTTCAGAAGCTCGCTGATCACATTCGCTTGCTGGCGGAGGAGCGCGAAATGCCACCACGCTACGAGGAGGAGATCGGCGTGCTGCGTTCCTGCCTGCAAAAGCTTCCGGATAAGAGCCGCGAGTTGGTGGAACTGTATTATTACAACGACATCGGCACGCCGGAGATCGCAGAGCAGATCAACATGAAGGCGGACACGGTCTGCCGGGCGCTTTCACGGGTGCGTGAAAAGCTGCGCGAATGCATTCAGCAATCCATGAAGCAGGGAGGGCACGCTCATGCTTGATTCGGACACCTTGATTCAGCACTACCTCGAAGGCACGCTCAGCGATGCCGAGGCGGAGCAATTGCATGACTTGCTCAAAGCGCAGCCAGAACTCGGTGAGCAGCTGATTCAGCACTTCGAGATGGATGCCATGCTCCGCGCTACGAAGTCTCTGGCAGCGGACAACATCATTCGGCCCGCCTTACTGCCGAAGCGCCGTTTCACCTTTGCCACTGTCACCACCGTGGCTGCGATGGCGGCGTGCATCGCGCTCATGAGTGCTTGGATGGCTATGTCATGGCTGAAATCCGATGTTGAAGAGACCACGGCTTCCGTTGCGGTGCTTACGCGTGGCGTGAATCTCGAATGGGAATCCCCCGCCATCACGCCGGGCACGCCGCTTTCACCGGGGTTGCTCAAATTGAAGTCAGGCATCGCGCAGATCGAGTTTTATCAAGGTGCCCGCGTTTTGATCGAAGGCCCCGCCGAACTGCAGCTCATCTCCAGCGGCGAGGCCACCTGCACCCGTGGCAAACTCAGCGCCAACGTGCCGCCGCAGGCCAAAGGCTTCCGCATCAACACACCGAAAGGCAGCATCGTCGATCTCGGCACCGAGTTCGGCCTCGATGTGAATGACGCGAGCGCTGAGGTGCACGTCTTCAAAGGCGAGGTCGAACTGCACAAGGCCGCCGAGTCGATGAAATCGCTCAAAGAAGGCCAGGCGATGACCTTTGCGGCCGAATCGCAGCTCCTCGCTGCGAATGCGTCGAGCTTTGCCTCGCTGAATGAAATCAATGCGCGCACGGCTTTGTCGGATCGCTCGCAGTTTGAGCGCTGGCAGGCGCAAAGCGCCAAACTGAATGCCGATCCGAGTTTGAAGCTCCATTTTGACTTCCAAGACGACGAATCGGCCCGCTCGCTGCGCAATCACGTCGCACAAGGCGAGGACGGCAGCATCGTCGGTGCCTCATGGACCGCTGGCCGCTGGCCGGAAAAGCGCGCGCTGGAGTTTCGCAACGTCAGTGACCGCGTGCGCCTCGGCATTGCCGGTGAAACGAAAGCGCTCACGATGAGCGTATGGATGCGCGTGAATGGTCTTGATCGCTCTTTGAACTCCATCTTCATGTCAGAGAGCTGGGGCGACCGCAAAGTCCACTGGCAGATCACCCGCGAAGGCAAAATCCGCCTCGGTGTGGCCGGGAAAGCGAATGCTCATCATGTGGACTACGACACGCCGGTTTTCTTCACACCCGAGCGCTTTGGCCGCTGGATGCATCTTGCCGTTGTTTTCGATCCCATCGCCAAAGAAATCCGCCATTATGCCAATGGCGAGTTGCTGGCCCGCCTGCCGCTCAAAGACGCCTCGCCGCTCAAACTCGGCATCGCCGAACTCGGTAACTGGAACGACCGCCGTCACCAAGGCGGCGTCGCCATCCGTCACCTGAGCGGTGCGATGGATGAGTTTGCGTTGTGGGATCGTGCGCTGAGCGATGCGGAGATTTCCAAGCTTGGCGAATAAGTGAGCGATAAACTCTGTTTATCTTCGATCCATGAAACTCAGCCTCACCGTGACTCTCTGTCTGCTCGTAGCCCCCATCTTTGCTGAATGGCCGCAAGCAGCGGGTCCAAATGGCAATTGGCAAATGCACGGACCCGATGCGGCGGTGCAATGGAGTGTCGCTCGTGATCAAAACATCCTCTGGCGCACAGCGCTACCCAATGGTGGTCAAAGCGGTATCGCCGTCTGGGGTGATCGGCTTTTTCTGACGACGTTCGATGTCTTCAAGGCCGGTGATTCCCTTTTTTCCAGCACCATTCTCGGCCACTGCCTTGACGCACGCACGGGCAAGCTCCTGTGGTCTGTGAAACTCCATGGGCCAACGGAGAGCCCCATGCTCTATGCTTACAGTGACTCCACCTCACCGACGCCAGTGACCGATGGCAAGCACGTGTGGTTCACCAACAACAGTGGCGAGATGGGTTGCTGGGACTTCGCTGGCAAAGAAGTCTGGCGGCGCAGTTTCACACCCTGGGGCAAGCCTTATCCGTTTAACAAGCAGCACGAGCCGATGCTGGTCGGAGACACGATCATCAATGTCGAGCCCGCAGATGAAACACCGCCGAAAAAGTCAGGCTGGAACTACCTCCGTGGCATCGACAAGACCACCGGCAAGACACGCTGGATGGCCGATGACGGCACCACGACCTATTGCACCTCCGTCTTTGGACACACGGCCAATGGCGAGCCTGCGGTGCTGACGGGACGCGGTGGACATCACGACGTGCCGGAGCGCCCCGTGGGCCTGTCTCTCATCTCGCTCGCGTCGGGCAGCGAGGGCAAAACGCTCTGGCGCTTCGTTGCTGATACCGACAACAACGGCCAACCGCTCGCAGAACCTGGTTCGCTTGCCGCACCGACGTGGCAGGCCCTGTGGACGCTTCATTGGGATGCGAAGCACGCCTATTGGTTCAAGCTCAACCACGAAGAGTCGCACCTCGTCTTTGACAGCAGCACGGGCAAACTCTTGAGCGAGCAGTCGCTCATTCGCGGTGTGGATTACCGGCAGTGGGACCCAGCGAAGAAGCAGCACATCGTTCACACCAACGTCAATCTTCGTGACATGCGTGAACTCGCACCGCGCAATCTTCTCAAACCCCAGGAAGTCATCCGCGTGCTTCCAGCCTGGCACGCCAACATCGTTCTCAACGGTTATCACTACTTCCTCACCAGCACCGCGCATCGCCGCAATTCGCACCCGCCCAAAGGCCGTGGCGGCCCGTCGCACTGCATCGCACGTGTGAACATTGCGACTGGTAAGGTCGAGTATTTCGAAGTGCCCGTCACTGTCATCCGCAAGCCGGATATGCCTGATGAACTTGTCTATGGCATCGCTCAACGCACCACCACACTGAACTCCGCAGGACAGGACGTTGCCGCCGAGGATCGCTCGCGCACCGACGGTTGGGAAATCCCAGCCTTCTGGGGCAGCCCAGTCGCCATCAATGACAAAATCTATGTCACCACGATGATCGGCATCACTTACGTCATCGATTCCAAGGCCCCGGTGCTTGATGCCAGAGCACTGCTCGCCGTGAATGACCTTGGTCCATCCGGCGAGACTTGGAGCCTGAATTCCATCAGCTACGACGCGGGCCACATCTACCATCGCAGCTTGAAGGAAGTCATCTGCATCGGCAAGAAGACCTCAAACGCCAAATAACCCCTCCACATGAAACGCCACCTCTTCGCTACTCTCCTGCTTACCGCTGCTCTACACGCTGCTGACCCAGTGCGTGTGCTTGTTTGGGATGAACAACAGCCCAAGCAGTCGCAGGGCTATGGTGACAAATTTCTTGGCGACACCATCGCCGCGCATCTCACCGCGCTGTCGGGTTTGTCGGTGAAATCGACGAATATCCATGCGCCAGAGCAGGGCCTTGATGATGCCACACTTGATACGACGGATGTGCTCGTCTTTTGGAGCCATGCGCGGCAGAAGGATCAGGATGATGCACGAGTGGAAGCTGTGGTGAAGCGCGTGATGGATGGCAAGCTCAGCCTCCTCGCCCTGCACTCCGCGCATTGGTCCAAGCCCTTTGTGCGACTCATGCAGGAGCGCTCGAAAGCCGATGCGATGAAGGAAATGCCCGGCGTGAAGTGGGAATACACCAACGACA
>Ga0209086_10000440_pt1 | contig 35941 bp, 23 predicted proteins | sample M_130207_XF_Meta_FD_187312 | JGI IMG/M metagenome (GOLD analysis project Ga0209086, IMG submission 187312) | Freshwater microbial communities from Lake Montjoie, Canada to study carbon cycling - M_130207_XF_MetaG (SPAdes) (version 2) | ecosystem: Environmental > Aquatic > Freshwater > Lake... | reverse complement strand
TTTCCCCACGATACGCCCGGTTGGACGATCGGTCGTGAAGTGACGTTGATGATGCTCAGGCCAAAGGGTGTCGAGATTCCGTCGCCTTACGGATTTCGCTCGATGTTGGAAGAGGACCAAGCGGGACCACTGCACTTTCTATTGGCGGCTCAACTGTTCGGAATCGTCTCACCGGGACACAAGTTCGTTCTCGCGCAGCGCGGGTTGAAAGAACTCACACCGCCAGCACTGCGCCGCGATGTCGTCGCACTGCTCGATCAACGCAGCGTGTCGGCTCAAATCACCAATGGCCTCGCCGAACTGCTGCGTTCATTGGACGAGTCCGACATGGAGGACCTCGCCGAACTGCTGAACCTCGAACCGTCCGACCGCACTGTCGTGGCCAGCCTGCTGAAGGAACTGGCTCGTCGTGACGAACCCGTCCACAGCCTGTTCCCCGAACTGGTCGAACGCGCGTGGCCGATCATCGCACCGAGACTGGAAGCAGCGTTGCGAGACCTCGCCGTGCCCCCCGCACAACCGCCGGTCAAGGTCACGCGGAAGCTGGAGTGAAGTGGTAGGAGTATCGAGACTCAGAAAGGCTCATCGGAACGCAGCGCTCCACGGCGTGCGATCCATTCGGCCAGCGTCTCAATGTCGTCGTCGTGGCCGATCTCGACCGGGACGCATTCCTCAAGATTGCGGAACCAAGTGTGTTGCCGCTTCGCGAACTGGCGGGTGCGCGTTTGAATCAGCTCGACCAATTCGCGCGGTGGTGAACGGGTCTCCTGTGATGCGGCGTTCGGTGCGGCGACGACACTGTTGGGCAGAGTCTTCAGCCAGTCAAGGACCTCTTTGTAACCGAGAGCTTGTCGCGCGGTTTGGCTTAGCGGGCGAGGCGACAGAATCAAACTTCGTACTTCGGAGATCAGACCCGCCGCGAACATCTGCTCGACGCGCAGGTTGATGCGCGCGTGGAGCCAGTCGCGGTTCGGTGACAGCCAGTAAACGTGCGGCGTTCGTTCGGCAAGTGGCCGCGGGCGGTTGTCGTGCTGGTCGGAAAGAGGTCGTCCAGTGAGACGATAAACCTCGATCGCTCGGATCACACGGCGGATGTCGTTGGGATGGAGTCGCGCGGCCGTGATCGCATCGAACTGCGCCAGCTCGCGGTGGAGTGACTCTGCGCCGTCGGTGACGGCTCGCGCTTCCAACTCGTGACGCAATGGCCAGTCGGCCGCCGGTCCCTCGAAGACTCCTCGCAAGACTCCGCGCAGGTACAACCCCGTGCCGCCAACGAAGAGCGGCGTGTGGCCTCGACCGATGATCTCACGGCAGCAAGCTTCGGCGGCAGTGAGGTACTCGGCCAGACTGAAGTCTTCGTGCGGATCGACGATGTCCAGCATGTGATGCGGCACACGTGCTTGTTCGGCAGGTGTGGCCTTCGCCGTGCCGATGTTCATCCCGCGATAGACCGTCATCGAATCGAGTACGACGATCTCGGCATTCAATCGCTCGGCCAATGCCAGCGACAACGCCGTCTTGCCACACGCCGTTGGCCCAGCGAGAAACCAACAGCGTTGCAGCAGATCGGGTGTGAACGTCACGAATGCTCCGATATCAACCCGCTGGCAGTGGTGGTGGAGTGACACGCTGGAAGTACGGCGACCAGTCGGGAAGCTGTTCGGCTGCGGTCCATCCGGCGAGTTGCGGTGCCCAGAGCAGCGTCTTCCCGGTGATGCGACCGGCGGCGATTGACTGTTGGATTTGTTCGGGAGCGTATGGTCCTTGCGACTGACCATTCACCGCGATGTGCCATGCGGGTGGCGGTGGTGGAGTCGGGGGCGCTCCCATCGGGGCGCTCATGCCGAGACCCGGCGTCGTCATCATGCGACCGGCCATCGCCACGCCCATGCCAAGTCCCAGTCCTTCGCCGCCACCACCGTGAGTGGCCGATTCGCGCATCGCCTCGCCCAGCGAGTACTGCTGAAACTTGTTCATGTCGCCGATGACACCCATGCTCGTCCGCGTGTCGAGGGCCTTCTCGACCGCTTCGGGCAATGAGATGTTGACGATGAACAGTTGTGGGATCGCCAGACCGTACTCGTTATCAACTCGCTCTTGAACGTACGCGCGAAGCTCTTCGGAGAACTCGCGGTACTTCGAGGCGAGGTCGAGTGCGGCCACCTGCTTTTCGGCGAGCATGTCCGCAAAGGCGGACGTGATGATGGACCGCATCAGTTCGGTCACTTCATCCGCTTCGACCACGCCGTCCGTACCAACCAACTCGGCCAGCAGTGCCTTCGGTTCCACGGCCTTCAGTGCGTACGTTCCAAAGGCGCGGAGCCGGATCGGGCCGAACTCGGGATCGCGCAGCATGATCGGATTGGGCGTGCCCCACTTGAGATCCGTGATCTGCCGCGTGCTGATGAAGTAGACCTCGGACTTGAACGGGCTGTTGAACCCAAACTTCCATCCGGCGATCGTGCTGAGAATCGGCAGGTTCTGTGTGTTCAGCGTGTGCGTCCCCGACTCGAACACGTCGGCCACTTTGCCCTGCATCACGAAGACCGCCAACTGGCCGGGCCGCACGATGAGCTGTGCCCCTTGCTTGATCTCATTCTGGTAGCGAGGAAATCGCCAGACGAGCGTGTTCCGCGTGTCGTCCAACCATTCGATGATGTCGATCAACTCGCCGCGCAGTTTGTCGAACAGTCCCATGATGCTGGTCCCTTTTGGAACGGAGGAGTGGGTGAAGTGGAGGCTGACGGACAGTCGAGTCGTACTTTTGGGTGCCAACTTCGTGTCGGCTCGCGCATTTCGTAGGCCGTCCCCCTTGGGACGACGGGACCAAGGGGGACGGCCTACATGGGGGCGGGCGGAGTATATCCACGGCGCGACAATTGCCTCAACCAGTCGCATGAGCAAGGAAATAGCCACCCGTTTTCGATGGTCATAGAAGCTTTTCCGGCACCGAACTCTCTACCGATTCAGGGATTTTGAAGGAAAGTGCGGGTCGTCGGATCGTGGCATCCATGAAAACAAGCGGGAGACCAACCCTTTGTGTGATGCAATTTGACGCACGCTATTTGGGCAATTAGAGTGACTCGCGCGGCGGGCTGATTCAGTCCGCGTCGAAGGAGTCGAGCAGCAAAGTCGAAACAGTGAGCGACTTTTCTTTCGGGAATAGATGACCATGTTGGGCCAATTAATACCGCTGGGCGGTGGGGATCCGATCCCGCTCAAGAAGCCGATGCTGCTCGTGGGTCGTCGTCCGAGTTGCGACATTCGACTCGACCTGTCCAACGTCTCGTCCCAGCACTGCGAGTTGGCGTTCGTGAACGGCTACTGGCGCGTTCGCGATCTGCACAGCAGCAACGGAACAAAGGTCAACGGCGAACGAGTCGATGAGAAGTTTGTGCAGCCGGGCGACACGATCACCTTCGCCAAGTCGCAGTTTGAGATCGAGTACACGCCCGATCCCCATGCCGCTCCTCCGGAAGAAGTCGATCCGTTCGCGATCAGCCTGCTGGAGAAAGCGGGCCTCGCTGGCTGGAGCGACAACCCTCGACCGCGTCGCACGGCTCCTCCGAAAGACGATGTCTCACAAAACGGTCAGGGGCCAAACGGCAAGAAGCCCGCCCAACAACCCCCGCGCGGTGAACCGGACGACGACGACAAGGCTCTCGAATGGATGTCGGACGAGTGAGAGCGGAAGTCTCGCCGACTGCTCGACGTGCTCGCTTCCTGCCTTAGAACTTGTCCCAGAATCACGCTGCGGGTTGGTGTCTCAGGTGATGACCGCCGCCGTGATGACCATCTCGACGAGATAGCCCGGCGAGATTCCGACTTGAATGCACGCCCGCGCAGGGGCATGTCCCTCGGGAACCCACTCGTCCCACAACGAGTTCAGCACCGGGCCGTCCGCCAAGTCGGCGACGTAGATCAACACTTGCAGCAGCCGTGTTCGATCACTGCCGACCAGCGTGAGTCGCCCGTCGATCTGATTCAAAATCTGTGAGACCTGTCCGCGCATGTCCTGCTGGGGATCGTCGGCTACTTCGACGAAGTACGCGACCCCGCCATGAATCACCGCGTCAGACCAGCGCCGCGTCACGCCGAATCGTTGAATGTCACTCATCAAAGTGGTCCCTTCCGAAATCGATTGGTTGAAGAGTCTCAACAGCTTTGAGAGACTCGGCCTCGGTTTTACCTCACGCAGGTGAGGATGGCACATTTCACACTAACCCGAAGCGTAAGCGAGGACGTGCATGGCCTCCTCGCTTACGCTTCGGGCTAGTGTCAGCTTCAACCGCGTGCGGTATATCGCAGACTTCCAACTTCCGAGACACCCCACCATGTCCGCCGTCCCCAAAACACTCCTGACTGAAGCCGAGTACCTGGCGTTCGAGCGCGCCGCCGAGTTCCGGCACGAGTTCCATCGCGGCGAAATCTTCGCCATGGCAGGAGCGTCGGAGTCGCACAACCTCGTCTCAGGGAACTTGTTCACGGAACTCAATGTCCAATTGAAAGGCAAGGGTTGCCGCCCCTACACCCATGACATGCGGGTCTACTCACACGAATCAAAAACCTACACGTACCCGGACATCGTCGTCGCCTGTCCGCCGATCGAGTTTCTGGATGACAAGCGGGACACGTTGCTCAACCCGCAAGTCTTCATTGAAGTGCTGTCCCCTTCGACCGAAGCCTATGACCGAGGCCGCAAGTTCGACTTCTACCGCGAGGCCCCGTCGCTGCAGCAGTACGTGCTGGTCTCACAGGATTCACAACGAGCCGTCAGTTACATCCGCCAGTCGGATGGAGTCGCTTGGTTGATGCTGCCACTCGATGACGCTTCGGCCTCGATTGAGTTCCCTTCGCTGGGTGTCAGCGTCCGGTTGTCCGAGATCTATCGCGATGTCGAATTGAGCGTGCCGCCGCCGCACGAGGCGAATGCTGCTCCAAACGAGCGACCCGCGGTTGTCACCAGTTGATTCGTCCGAGTTGCGGCCTTCGGTCGCACCCCGCCTCTCAGGCGGCTCGCCTGAGAGGCGTCGCCAAGGCCAACGCCAACGCAGGCGGGCCGCCTACGCTACGAAAGGCGTGCGAGCCGACAGGTCGTTGATGTCGAGCGAAATAGATACGAAGCCACTAATCACCTGCCCCTTGAGTGGGGTCTAGGACCAAAAATGTCTGCCGAAATCATCGCGGTCGGAACGGAACTGACGACCGGCGCGAAGCTCGATACGAACAGCCAGTGGCTCAGTTTGGAACTGGCTGAAATTGGCATCCCGGTGCGGGCGCATCTGACGATCGACGACGATCTCGAAGCGATGGCCGACGCGATCAAACTGGCGGCATCGCGCAGTGAAGTCGTGCTCATCACGGGTGGGCTTGGCCCGACGCTCGATGATCTCACGCGTGAGGCTCTCGCCAAGATGGCCGGGGTCGAATTGGTTTTGCATGCACCGTCGCTCGAACATGTCAAGCAAATGTTCGCGAAGCGGAATCGCCCGATGCCCGAACGCAACTCGATGCAAGCGATGTTTCCGCGCGGGTCCGAAGTCCTCCCCAATCCGCGCGGGACGGCTCCGGGGATTTGGATGAGCGTTCCACGCGAGGCTGGTGATGCGAGTGACGGTGAGCGCGTCTGCCGCATCGCCGCCATGCCCGGCGTGCCGAGCGAGATGAAACAGATGTTCCGCCAACAGGTTCTGCCGAGACTCGACGGTGGCGGGCGTGTCATCCGTCGCGCTCGCATCAATTGCTTCGGAGTCGGTGAATCGCAGGCGGAAGAAATTCTGGGTGATCTCACCGCGCGCGGCCGCGACCCCGATGTCGGCATCACCGTACATGAAGCCACGATCACGCTGCGGATCATGGCCGAAGGAGCCAGTGCCGATGAGTGCCTCGCCAAGATCGACAAGGCGCGCGACACAATCATCAATCGCATGGGAACGCTCGTCTTCGGAGTGGAGGACGAAGAGCTGCAACATGCCGTCATCAGACTGCTCAATCAACGACGGGCCTCGCTCTCGACCGCTGAATCGGGAACGGGCGGGCTACTCGCACATCGACTGACCGGCGTGACGGGCTTCGAGACCTGTTACAAGGGCGGCGTCGTCGTTCCCACCACTGCCGCCAAACGCGACATGCTCGGCGTCGATCCGATGTTGCTCCGGCAATACGGCGAGATCAGCGAGCAAGTGGCCGGAGTCATGGCCAAAGGTTGTCGCCAAAAGTTCGGGACCAACTTCGCGCTGGCGATCACCGAATGGGGCCTCTTCAAACCGGACGATCCGTTCGCCCCCGTCCCCGCGAGCTTCGTGGCCCTCGCCGGACCAAGCGGCCTGCTGGTCGAAAAGGTCCAACACTTCGGCGACCCCGAGATCGCCAAAAGCCGCACCGCCAAAGCCGCCGTCAACCTGTTGCGCTTGCACTTGATCGGCGGTTGAGCGAGATCGCGAGACGCTGCTCTCTGGTCCACTCTTCTCTCAAAACCAGGGGAGAGCGACGCACCACGCCTGTTCGTACAGCTTCACCGAAGAGGTACGTCTCAACTTCAAAAGCGGCCTAAGCCGGGCCACCCCGCGGCAAGAACCTGAGCTGCGATCAATGTCCTCTGGATTACTCGCGGCGGAGTTGGGTTGAGAGCGAGTAGTCGAGGCCGTCGAAGCGGTACTGGGCTTCGCCGAACAGTGCGCGGTGACTTCCGGGCAGCAGCGGCACTTCGCCAACGTAGCGGCCTTCGGTTCGCTTCAGCTTCTGGGATGACCACTGAGCTTCGCGGAAGTCCTTCGTCGGTGCCGCAGCGGTCCACAGCAGGACTTCGTCGGGGGCCGCGTCGGATTCGACCGTCAGTCGCAGGATGTGGCCCTCCGTTTCGTGCTGCCACTTCAGCGCGGGCATGGCCTTGTCGGAGGCGACGTGGCGCGTGAATGCGGCAATGGAAGCGATCGCTCCCTCGCGGCCTCCCTTCAAATTGTGACCGGCGTTCGGGACGTAGCGGATTTGTTTGGAGCCGGGCAGATCGTCCCAGTACTTGTTCAGCGCATCGACCGTCCAGTAGCGATCGTTCGTCCCGTTGACGATCAGTTTGGGCAGCGTCAGTTGCTGGCGGTACGTCCACGGATCGACCCATTTCCAGAGGGGGAAGTCCGGCTCATCCTTCAGTCGCTGGATCAGACCTTTGCGTTCGTAATCGTCGATCTGCTCGCTGTACTTGCCCCACGTTTCAAACTGGTAAGCCATCTGCTTGGGCATGTTGAGCGTGTCGATGACGATGGGAGCGATGCCGCGCACACGTTTGTCCGCGACGGCACTCAGCCACGTCGTCCAGCCTCGTTTGGAAGCCCCCGTCACGACGAAGCCTTTCACGGGGGACTTCCATTCCTGCGCGGCGAGTTGCTCGACACAGTCCATTGCGCGGACGGCACTCTTCACCATCGGAAAGAGCAGCGGCCAGCGGGCGTCGTTTGTCGCGAGATAAAACAGGAACGTGTCGGTGATGAGATCGTCTTCGGTGCGTCCACCAAGCAGGGGTTGATTAGGAACCTGCGGCAGCAAGGCTACGCGCATCCCGCACAGCGTGGCGAGCGACGTGCCGAGCAGTCGATCATCGGGACGCAGTTGGCTCTGGCTGCTCCCACCCGTGATGAAGAGCAGCACATGTTCGGGATGTTTCAGTTGAGCCGGCTCGAACACGACCAGATCGTGCTTCCACGGCATGTCCTGCCACGTCTGTGAAGTCAGCGCGACATCGTAGACTCGCCCTGTGGCTCCCTCCTGCTTGTCCGTCAACTTCCACGCGAAGCTGTTGTCGGGGCGAGCGACATAGTCCTGAAGTGCGGTCGGAACGGGTAACGCTGCCGCAACAGGAACAGCCACCGCAGCAGGTTGAGCCTGCGCCGACGAGACCATTCCCATCACAAGGGAGCAGACAGCAGCGAACCGGACGAACGACAATTGTTTCAGCTTCATCAAGTGCGATCTCCGAGAGCGAGGACAATTCCAATGAGATGTTTCCGACAGAAGTGGTGAGCCGGGTGGCGTCAGTTCCTGGACTGTCAGGGGCTGACCTGTTTTTTAGCGGCAACTTCTTCCGGCGTCGTTGGAGTCGTGGCCTCAGCAGCGTTTGCAACGATCAACGCGGTTACGTCAACAACGCCTGCTGACGAACTTGGTGCGCGGGTCGGATTTTGCCGACACCGACAGATTTCGTGAGCTACAAGCTGAGGAGAGGTGGAGTGTTTCACTCGACTTCGCGCCACATCCGGCATCGACCGGATGCGATCTCAGTAATGAAGTGGGCCATGCCATGTCAATCAATCAACGCCAGTACGCCCGACTACCGCTCCCCGGCGAAGACTCGTCCGCCGAGTTGATTGTGAACCGGCAACCGATCTCGTGCCGTCTGGTCGAGATGTCCATTGGCGGTTTCGGAGTCCTCGCCCCCAAGCACACCAACGTGGCGATCAACGACCTCGCTTGCCTGCGCACGCGCGGCTCGGACTTCATCGTGCGTATTACGAATCAAGAGACTCAAGCCGACGGCGTCGCGCTGGGGCTGAAACAGGTTGAAGAGGTCCTGCGAAATCCGGCCGTCACGAGCTTCTTTCCACCGTGGCTAACCACGACATTTTGGATGGCCGCTGCGGGAAGTGTACTGGCCGCCTCGTTCTGGCTGTTCGGACTGTATGAGTCATTGCCGATCGAAATCCGCCCCGGACAGTGAACGGCAAAAGGCGACTGGCCTACGTAGTGCAGGCACTCTGCCCGTCCGACTCGGGCTATACCGCGAGCGGCCGAAGGTGAGACAGTTGCCGCTGCAACACACTAACCCGAAGTGTAAACGAGGATGTGTGTGGCGTTCCTCGCTGACGCTTCGGTTAAGTGTTCGTGTCGCCGCTCGCCTCACTCCTGATCGGCAAACACCGGCCGCAGCAGGTTGTCCACCGGCGCGAAGTCGTCTGTGAGGAGCAGCCCTTCCGACAGCGCGAGGACCGCGCTCATCTGGCCAGTGAGTTTGGGCGTTGCTTCACTTGGCAGCGTCTCCATCGCGGCAAACGGCTGGCCGGTCCAATCGCCTGTATCGGCGAGGTGCATCAGATCGAGTGGCCTGCGGGAGCAGACCATCACGAATGTGTCGCGGTCGTTGTCGGGTTGAACGTTCGACGTGCTGAAGACGTAGATGTTGGGAAAGACCTTCGCCGCCGTGGCGACATAGCGACCGAGAAACCGCCCCGGTCCCGGTGCTCGCGTTTTCTTCGCCGCGTCCACCACAGCCTTCGCCCACTCGGCATTCTGCGGATCGAGGTCGATCAGTTTTTGTTTGATCTCATCCGACACGATCCCCCGAAACCCAAGGCTGTGGGTCTCACCTTCCAAGCGACAGACCTCGACGCACTCGAACGGTGCGGCACCCGACTTCCAACCGGCGAGTGGTCCTCCTGTCGCATTCAACGCCGCCGGGATCACGCCTAAGAACGGCTTGGGTTTTCGAGTGAGCGCGGCGAGTTGTTCGATCGCCGGCCACCACGCCTGCGGGTCTTCGTTGAGGAAATCTTGCTCAGCAGCAGGACTGGTTGCGGGAGCCGCCGTTTTCTCGGGCGAAACTCCGGACAACCGCTTTTGATCGGCGAGTGACAGGGTTCGCTTGGACCTCACGCGATAACGGTCGTTCTTGAGCGACTTGATCTCCAGCGGTGCAAACGCGCGGGGAGCCGGTTCGTAGCTGCCATAAGTGAGCGTCATGTTAGCCAAGCCCCGAGGCAGTCGGCCGACGTAATCCACCTCCGCCTCACCGAACCTCTCGCTGGGAATCTCGGTGCGCGGATAGATGTCGATGATGTTCGCTTGGTAAACGCCTTCGTCGCTGAGCAGGTCGTGCGTGTCTTGCATAAACTCGCGCGTGGTCAGATGCGAGGGAATGCTGAAGTCGTTGAAGGCGTCGCCGTAGATGAAGTCGTACCGCACGGGAGGCTTTCCCGCCGCGACCAGCTGCTGGTTGTCACGCAGCCGGTCATCGACGAAGTTCCGCGCGTCGCCAATCGTCGTGACGATCCGCTGCTGCTCGGCCTCGGTCAGTCCGAGTTCCTTCACGACCGCGAGATAGACGGCCGGGTCGAGTTCCGCGACCTCAATGTTCGGGCTGCCGGGAAACTCTTTGAGAAACCATCTCGGAAAGATGTAGCCTCCGCCGCCGACGAACAGCGCCGTCGCGCGGCGCGCTTGACCGCGAGCCTCTTCGATCGCGTGCTGCCATGTGGCAGTGGGCGTGGCCGAGATGAGCTTGTCGCGCGTGGCGGTCGAGACCGATTGATAGGCCGTGACGATGCCGAGCGTCGCGTCGTGTCGCATGGTCGGAGCGAGGTCCTCCGGAATCGTGACGCCCGGCGGCATCTGTTCGAGTTCCACCGAAGCGAAGCCGCCCCACAGTGGCTTGTTCGTCTCCGCGTGCAGTGTCGTGATCGCTCTCCAATACGGAGCGTCGGGAGATAGAGCGAGTAGGGCATCGAAGAGACCCGTCGCGGGATGATCGATCTTCAACAGACCGGCCGCTGCGTCGAAGACGACTCCGTTCGGCAGCTTGCTCGCGTCGAATGATTCCTTCGGCAGACTGCTGATCGACAACGTGACCGGTTGCACGAACGACTTGGCGGTTGCTTTCGTTACTGCGGCGTAAACCTGCTCGTACTCGTAGTGCAGCGCGGTCGGATCGAGTGGGTCGTAATAGCTGTGAACCAGCTTGTCGAGACGCAGGTATTTGAGTGCCGTACCGTCCTCGGCCGTGTCCTCACCGACCATGATCGTCGAGTAATTGCTCTCGTCGTAATACGTGCCGACGCGATCATCGCGCAGCTTGAGTAGCAGTCCGAGTTCATGCAGCTTCAGCCCGACCGAACCTCCGAACGACGACCAGCCATCGCGCGTCGTCTTCGCCTTAGAGGAACTTGCCGTCACGGACAGTGTCGATCCGACCGCCGTCCCGACCGAGGCGAACATCGGCTGAGTACTCGTCGCGGCGAGAACCGTCCAGCCGAGCAATTGCAGCCACCCGCAGACAACGGCCGCGCGGAAGACCTTCCTCGAACCGACGACAATCACCGCGAGCAGCCCCAAAAGTCCCGCCGTCAGCCCGATGATCGTTCTCGTCCCACACACGTCGATCAAATAGAAGCCGGTCAAAAACGTTCCGATGATCGAACCGAACGCACCCCACGCATAGACGTTGCCGACCGTCGAACCAGTCTTCTCACTGCGCGACAACGCCATGCTTGCCACCAGCGGTGAGATCGTGCCGAGTGCCAGTGAAGGCAACAAAAAGATGGAGGCAACGACGATCAGAATCCACGTCGGCCAACTGACCGACGCCGGGCGGTCGAGCGGTGCGATGATCTGATCGAGCCACAGCACACTCGCGCACGAAGCACTTCCCAGCAGGTACATCCACGCGAGCGAACGGCCTCGGTCATACCGATCGGCCAGCCAGCCGCCGAGCCAATTTCCCAACGTGATCCCCGCCAATACAACGCCGATCACCGAGGTCCACGTATAGAGCGACGATCCGACCGTCTTGCTAATCAACCGTGATGCTGTCAGCTCAAGCATCATCACGCAGACACTCGTCACGAAAACGAGAGCGTTGAAGCCCCACAACGCCCACACATCGGAAACCGCGATCAGCTTCGATCGCACCGGCGGCTTCTTCACGAACTTCTTCGTGGGAGAAAACGTCGGCGGTTCGACCGCTCCATCACCCATCGGGTTGGGTGCCGAGAGCCGATACGTCTCCTTGTCGGCGTACTCATCGTGATCGTCATCCGGCTCGGAGGCTTGAGTAACAGGTGGCTCTGACGACATGTAAGGGGATTCTTTCTAAGGACAGACATCGAAACTGTGTGACAATAGCCTGCGATTCAAAGCGCGCATCGACGAGTCACGTCCCATTTCATTCAGTGCCATCGCCTTTTCAAATTGGTGTGCCACGGTCACGGAGCTTCGACGTGGCCGTGCAAAGATGTAAAAGCCGGTTCCAATTCTCACGGCCACGTTGAAGCTCCGTGACCGTGGCACCCAATCTCTCAGATTGAGCAAGACGAGGGCCCTGCCTTTTCGCCGACCTTCAACTCTCCTCGACCGCCACCTTGACGACGACCTTCACGACATCGCTCGGTGTGGGAGGGACTCCGCAGGCGAGGCTCGGGGCGTGGATGTCGTCGGGGTAGAAGATCATGAACGTCCCGGCGGGAGCGTCATACGTGGCGAGGCCCGGTTCGTAGAACATCACATCCTTCGCTTCGTTGTACGGCGTGGAGACGGCCAGTCCGCTCGACATCGGCTCGTGACCGAATCGCTCGTGACCGCCCGCGACGAACTGCACGTCGATGTATTTGCGATGCGACTCCCATACGGCTTGATCGGCCAACTTGGTGCGATAGCGATTGACGATGCTCACCATCTTCTTGCCGTCGAGTTCGTACTGCCCGTTCTCGACATGAGTGAAGTCGGTGCTGCCGACATACTCGATCGCGCGCACGATCGCAGCGGGGAGGTGCGCGTACTTGGCGTGGTTCTCAATCTTGTCAACGATCATGTGTGAATCCGTTCTGTGAGGTAAACCGGCTTGGGGACATCTAATGCCGAACTAAATTCTTTCGGCCAAAGTCTTCAGACTTCGCCGACCATGTAAGACTGCCAAAACAACAACTCGATCCGCCTCGACCAAGAAGTGAACACCATGCGGGAATCGTTTCAGAGGAACCCATCGAATGAATCCCACGACGGCGGCGAATGATTCGGGATCGAACAGCACACGTTCGACGCCTGTTCAAAGGCGTCAGCAAAGTTCTTTCCCAACCCGGGTCGCTCCGACTCGTACCAAGCATAAGCATCACTGATGTCGTGACTGGCTTCCGGTTTGATGAGCAGTGTGTGTTTCATGTCAGGCCAAGAAGCCCAGCTTTGACTTCGGCCCATGTAGAACCCTCATTGGGGTTCCGGTGGTGAGCAGCCAACCGCAGATCGAGTTCGAGCTTCAATTCGTCGGAGATGAATGGTGGCGATGGTTCGTCGTCGATGCTGTCCCAAATCTCTTCAATCACGTCCAGTCGCTCATCGACAGAGAGCGATTGAATGTCGTCGAGATCAATCGTGCGTGGCATGGCAATTCCCGTTGTGTACGAGGTCTTAATCACTATCACCCCGGCGACACATGTGTGATCGGCCGTTCAAATTTTCTTGATGACTTCAGGTTTCACGGGTGGAGTAGGTTGCTTGCGAGGCGTTTCAGAACTCGGGTCGGGCTGCAACTCGCGGAGTCGCGGGCGCGAGTTGAAATCATCGGGTTGTAAGCCGGGCGAAAACTCGTCGATGATTTTTCCGTCGGCGTTCCTGGGACTTCCCCTGCCATCATCGTTTGCACGGCCTCCTAATCGAGGCGCGTCACCCCCCGTCACAGGTCGTTTGGGAGCGAGCGACTTCGCCTCGCGCAGGTCTCGTAGTAGTTGCAACAACTGGTCCTGTTGCGAACGGCTCAGCCGAGCGATGATCGCGGCTGAGGGGACCGACACCGCGAGTGGTGCTGGTCCGTCTTTGGTCTTCTGCACGAGCCCCAGTCCGCAGACGAGTGACTCGACCAACTCTTCTGCCTCTTCGCGCGTCGAGAAGAGGTCGCTCACCGGATATGTCCGCGTGATGATTGCCTTGTCCGCCGTCGCCTGTGTCGTGACCTTCAGCACTTCCGACTCGATGATGTACGTCAGTCCCAGCGGTTCCAACAGCAGTCGCAAGGCACTTCGCAGGGAGACGCCGGAGAGGGTCAGGTTCACCTGCGTGTCCGGCGCGATGCTTTCATTGATCAGCGTCTCTTTGTCGAGCCAGATTTCGACGCTGTGCAAATCTTCGAGGTATTTGAGTCCCTCCTCCAACGGAGCGTCCGCGAAGGCGACTTCCGTTGTGTCGCTGAGGGCCGCCAGAATCTTTTCCTCAATGGGGGAGAGTCGCGGCAGGAACTCGGGCGGGGCAGTCGGTTTCGCAACGGGTGTCACCTCTGCCGGAGTGGCTTCACGCGGGGCTTGGTCAGCGACGGGAGGAAACACTTCTTGACCGGTCACAAAACTCGCAGCAACGTAGACCAAGAAGCCACTGCAACACGCCCACTTCCAAGGCAACCGCAAACGACGACAGATCGACGGACTGTTCATCAGAATTCTCCTCGACAAGACGTGGCGGAAGCCAAGAGCGGAAGGGTGAACGCGCGAGGCAGGCTAAGAGGGGCCGAGAGGGCTGTCAACGTGTGGTCTTTTGGCAACATCGCGTCAGAACCGATCCAGTCTCTCCGAGATGTCAGGCTCGCGCGACCAGTTCCTTCCAAGTGCCGCGTGCAACCGGGGGGGGCGACTTTTATACTGCCGCCCCACGGTCGGTCGTCCAAACGATCAGGGGTCAGGTGGTTCAAAGTTCATTTTTTCGCCGCGAAAAATGAACTTTGAACCACCTGACCCCGGCCTTTCACCGCTCGCCCCGCATCGAGACTGTCTCGCCCCATGTCATCTTCCACACAGAACATCCTCGGCGCATGGTCCTCGATCGGCGGGACGCTCGCGCTTGATGCCGCCTCCGTTTCCGAGAGCCTGCACGACATCGCGGCTCCGCTGATGATCGTCAATACAACACAGGGTCTCGCGCTGGGGCGAGGTGGTTCGGGACAGTTCGGTGCGCCGCCAAGCGCTTCGCATCCGTATCCCGTCGTCGGCTTCGTACCGCCTGCCAGCACCGAGCAACTCGGCGACGAGTCCTTTCGCGCCGATCACGGGCTGCGCTACGCCTACGTCTCCGGCGCGATGGCCGCCGGGATTGGATCGGAAGCAATCGTCGAAGAGATGGCCAAGCACGGGATGCTCGGTTTCTTCGGTGCCGCCGGACTGAGTCCGTCGCGCGTGGAAGCGGCGATTGAGCGGCTGATGAAGGGGTTGAGGGTGGAGGGCCGAAGGTTGAAGGACGAGCAGCCGCTTTCTTCTGACCTTCAACCCTCAACCTTCAACCCTCAACCTTCCCCCGGCTTCAACCTGATCCACAGCCCGAACGAGCAATCTCTGGAGAAGGCGATCGTTGACCTGTATCTGCGGCGCGGGGTGAGCCTGGTCGAAGCGTCAGCCTATCTCGACTTGACGCCGCATGTCGTGCGGTATCGGTTGACGGGGATTCATCGTGACGCGGCGGGCCATGTCGTCACGCCGAACAAAGTCATCGCGAAGGTGAGTCGGATTGAAGTCGGCTCGAAGTTCTTTGCGCCGGCTCCCGCGAAGATGCTCGCGCAGCTTGTCGAACAGGGGGCGATCACGCATGAGCAGGCCGTGCTCGCCGAATCGGTGCCGGTCGCTCAGGACATCACGGCCGAGGCCGATTCGGGCGGTCACACGGATAACCGTCCCGCGTTGACGCTGCTTCCCACGATTCTGGCTTTGCGAGACCGGGCGATGGCGCAGTATCGGTTCGCTCAACCACTGCGAGTCGGTGCGGCGGGCGGCATCTCGACGCCCGCTTCCGCAGCGGCGGCCTTCGCGATGGGAGCGGCTTACATTCTGGTCGGCTCGGTCCAGCAAGCATGCGTCGAATCGGGGACGTGTGACGCGGTGAGACAGATGCTGGCGGAAGCCGAACAGGCCGATGTCACGATGTGTCCGTGTGCCGACATGTTTGAGATGGGCGTGAAGGTCCAAGTCCTCAAACGCGGCACAATGTTCCCGATGCGAGCGGCCAAGCTGTACGAGACCTATCGCGCCTACAAAGGGATCGACGACATTCCTGTCGCCGACCGGGAATGGCTGGAGAAGAACCTCTTCCGCGTGTCGCTTCAAGAAGTCTGGCAACAGACCGTCGATTACTTCTCGACGCGTGACCCGGCTCAGATTGAGAAAGGGGAGCGCGATCCCAAACACCAGATGGCGCTGATCTTCCGCTGGTATCTCGGCCAGTCCTCAAGATGGGCCAACAGCGGCGAGCCATCGCGCCGGCTCGACTATCAAATCTGGTGCGGCCCCGCGATGGGAGCCTTCAACGAATGGACCAAGGGAACGTTCCTCGCCCGACCGCAGAACCGCCGCGTGGCGACCGTCGCGTATAACCTGCTCCACGGTGCCGCGGTCATGCAACGAATCAACTCACTCCGCAGTCAGGGCTTCCCCGTGCCGAGTGACGCGGCGCGCGTGGTGCCACAAGAAATCAACGAACTGAAATCACGATAGGGATGTTCGACGGATGGCTCACACGACTGATGGAATCGCAATGAACAACGACGGAAGGCCCTCATCAATTCAACCGACACAGCCACCCTTGGCCGTGGTCGGCCTCAGTGCGCTCTTTCCCAAGGCGGCGAACTCGGAAGAGTTTTGGTCGAACATTCGGCTCGGGATCGATGCGATCACTGAGGTGCCCGATTCGCACTGGAACCCCGAGGACTACTTCGACTCGAACCAGAAGACGCCGGACATGACGTATGCCCGGCGCGGGGGATTCCTCTCGCCGCTGCCGTTCGATCCGTTGGAATTCGGGATCTCGCCGAACAACCTCGAAGCGATCGACACGTCTCAACTCTTGGGCTTGGTCGGAGCGAAACGAGCACTCGAACACGCGGGCTATGGCGCGGGACGCACGTTCGATCGGTCTCGCGTCGGCTGCATTCTGGGCGTGACCGGGACGTTGGAGATGGTCATTCCGTTGGGCGCGCGGCTCGGGCATCCCAAGTGGCGGAAGGCGCTCAAGGATGCGGGCGTTCCGGAGGACGTGGCCGAAGATGTGGTGAATCGCATCTCAGAGAGTTACGTCCCGTGGCAGGAGAATTCTTTTCCGGGGCTGCTGGGAAATGTGGTGGCCGGCCGGATCGCGAACCGGCTCGATTTGCATGGGACCAACTGCGTCGTGGACGCGGCCTGCGCGAGCAGCCTCAGCGCGATGCACCTCGCCGCGTTGGAGCTGTGGACCGGGCGGAGCGACATGGTCGTGACTGGCGGCATCGACACGTTCAACGACATCTTCATGTTCATGTGCTTCAGCAAGACTCCCGCGTTGTCGCCTTCGGGCGATGCGAAGCCGTTCAGCGACGATGCGAGCGGCACGATCTTGGGCGAAGGCGTGGGCATGGTCGTCTTGAAGCGGCTCGCCGATGCCGAGCGAGATGGCGACCGAATCTACGCCGTCATCAAAGGGATCGGCACGTCGAGCGACGGCGCGGGGAACGCCGTCTACGCGCCGAAGTCTGAGGGGCAGGTTCGGTGTCTCGAAGACGCGTATCGCGTGGCGGGAGTCTCGCCCGACACGATCGAACTGGTTGAAGCGCACGGGACCGGGACGAAGGTGGGTGACGCGACCGAGGTCTCCGGTTTGATGCAGGTCTATCAAGCCGCTGGCCGCCGCGCGAGTGGTCCTCCCAAAACAAACTGGTGCGCGGTCGGTTCGGTGAAGTCGCAGATCGGTCACACGAAAGCCGCGGCCGGTGCGGCCGGAGTTCTCAAAGCGATTCTCGCTCTGCAACACAAAGTCCTGCCGCCGACGATCAAGGTCAGCCAACCACCTTCCGCACTGATGGCCGCTGACTCGCCCTTCTACGTCAACACGGTGAGCCGTCCGTGGGTGAAGCCGGTCGGACATCCACGCCGCGCCGCTGTGAGTGCCTTCGGTTTCGGCGGAAGTAATTTTCATTGCGTCCTCGAAGAATCACCGCAGTCGTTTGACGAACCCGAGTGGGACGGTGATGTGCAGGTGGTGGCCTTGTCCGCGCTGTCGTTGAATGAGCTGGCGGAGAGCGTTCGCGGGTGGAAAGAGATGGAAGCGGCTGGCAGCCGATCAGCCGACAGCCGTCAGCCGAAGAGCCTTTCCCCGGCAGTGGGCGGCAATGCAGACTGGTCCTCGGTGCGCAAGGCGGCTCATGCGAGCCGGGCATCGTTTCGTGTTGAGCATCCTCACCGTTTGATCTTCGTTATCGAGCAGGACAAGACCGACATCGCGAAGCTGACCGAGGGTGCTCTGTCGATGCTCGACAAGTACGCCGATCGAGTTGCATGGTCCACGCCCGATGGGGCGCACTACGGTCGCGGTGCGCGAACGGGTGCGCTGGCGGTCCTCTTCCCCGGACAGGGGTCTCAGTACGTCGGCATGTTGCGAGAACTGGCTCTTCGCTTCCCAGCCATGAACGCGGTGCTGAGCGAAGCGAATGCGGTTTTTTCTTCTACCCTCAACTCCCAACCTTCAACCCTAAACCGCCTCAGCGATTACATCTATCCGACGCCCTCGTGGTCGGATGAGGCTCGCGTTGAGAGAGACTCTGAACTGCGAGCGACTCAGATCGCTCAGCCTGCGATTGGGGCGGTCAGTCTCGGGGCGCTGGCGGTGCTCGAACAGTTCGGCGTGCGTGCGGAAGCGGCGGCGGGACATAGCTACGGAGAACTGACGGCACTGTGTGCCTCGAGACGATTCGCACCGGCGGCCCTCTATCGATTGTCGATGCTGCGTGGGCGATTGATGGCGGAAGCGCAAGAGGTTGATGGTGGGATGTTGGCGATCGGCGCACCGCTCACGCAGGTTGAGGCGGCGATCAAAGAGCTGGCCGTCGATTTGGTCGTGGCCAACTACAACAGTCCGAACCAGGTGGTCTTGTCAGGTCGCTTGCCCGAGATCGACCGGGCGACGGCATTGTTTACTCAACGCAACATGCGAGGAAAGAAGTTACAGGTGGCAGCGGCCTTCCATAGCCCGCTCGTCGCCAGCGCGAGCCGCGCGTTTCGGCCGGAGCTAGACGGCGTGGAGTTCGCGGCGTCGCAGATGCCGGTCTACGCGAATACGACCGCAGCGCAGTACCCGACCGACGCGCGAGACGCCCGCGATTTGCTGGCGGCGCAGTTGGCTCGACCCGTCAATTTCGTGCGAGAAGTCGAACAGATGTATGCCGACGGCGTGCGGACATTCGTCGAAGTCGGACCCGGCGGCGTGTTGACCGGGTTGGTCGGTTCGATCCTGTCGGGCCGAGATTTCCGCGCGGTGGCGGTCGATTCGTCGAGTGGCAAGCGCGGCGGACTGTTTGATCTTGCGAGCGCTCTGGCGCAGGTGTCAGCATCCGGGCACTCAATCGACTGGACCCAATGGGATCCGCACGGCAGTGGTCCCGCCGACACAGGCAGTCCTCACCGGCTGCGCATTCCAATTAGTGGAGCTAACTACGTGAAGCCTCGCGCCCCCATCCCGCCTCGTCCCCCGATGACCCCCTCGTTCGGAATGACTTCTACTTTTGAGCCGGGGACGGAGGCGAACCCGAGTTCCTATGCCTCATCGCTTGGCGCTCCGTCCGTTGCATTCGCATCCCTCAATCGAGGTCACGTCGTGCTCCCGAAGAGTCGCGTCCTCGAAGTCGATCCTTACAACATGCTGAATCTCAACGAACCGACGCACAACGAGAGTCCAGAACCTCGGAACGAGTCACTCCGCGCCGCATGGGCCTCCCCGCGCGAGACCGATGGCTTGGCATTGATCCAAGAAAATCTGCGAGCACTCCAGCGGATGCAGGAAGAAACCGCGCGACTTCATCAGCGGTTCCTCGAAGGCCAGGAAGCGGCGCTGCGGACGTTCGAGTCGCTGGCGCAACGGCATCTGGAGTTGGCACAGGAGTCTCGCGGAATCGCCGCGCCGCCGGAGTTGCCAGCGGTGGCCGTTGCCCAGGTCGTACCTGTGATTGAGAAGCCGTGGGCGTGGAAAGAGAGTGACGCGGCAGTGGGCAGTGGACAGTGGGCAGTGGAGAGCAAGGCGAAAGCGGAGATCGTGCCTGTTTCGGTCGTCGCTCCCGTTCCGTCGCTCGTTCCTCAGCCCGTGCCCCTCAGGCCTGCTCCCAGTTCCGCGTTGACCTCGACCGTGCTGGCTGTTGTCTCAGAGAAGACCGGCTATCCGACAGAGATGCTCAACCTCGGCATGAGTCTCGATCATGATCTCGGGATCGACTCGATCAAGCGGGTCGAGATTCTGTCGGCGCTGCAAGAACGCGTGCCGAACTTGCCTGCGTTCAAGCCGGAAGAGTTGGGTGCGTTGCACACGTTGCAGGACGTGGTCGCGTTGGCCGATGCGCGGATGAGTGGTGTTGGGGGAGTGGAGAGCAAGCCGAAATCGGAGGCACACACTGCTCTTGTTGTAGCGCCTGCTCCCGTCATCTCCCACACACCGATTGTTGCTCCCGCTGCCATCGTCGCTCCCCTCCCAACTCTCAACCCTCAACCCAAGACCATCAGCTCTCCCGCGCTCACTTCAACGGTGCTGGCGGTCGTCTCGGAGAAGACGGGCTATCCGGTTGAGATGCTGAACCTTGGCATGAGTCTCGATCATGATCTCGGGATCGACTCGATCAAGCGGGTTGAGATTCTGTCGGCGCTGCAAGAGCGCGTGCCGAACTTGCCCGCGTTCAAGCCGGAAGAGTTAGGTGCGCTGCACACGTTGCAGGACGTGGTCGCGTTGGCCGATGCGCGGATGAGTGGTGTTGGGGGAGTGGAGAGCAAGCCGAAAACGGAGGCACATGCTGCTCCCGTCATCTCCCACACACCGATTGTTGCTCCCGCTGCCATCGTCGCTCCCCTCCCAACTCTCAACCCTCAACCCAAGACCATCAGCTCTCCCGCGCTCACTTCAACGGTACTGGCGGTCGTCTCGGAGAAGACGGGCTATCCGGTTGAGATGCTGAATCTTGGCATGAGTCTCGATCATGACCTCGGGATCGACTCGATCAAGCGGGTCGAGATTCTGTCGGCGCTGCAAGAGCGCGTGCCGAACTTGCCCGCGTTCAAGCCGGAAGAGTTAGGTGCGCTGCACACGTTGCAGGACGTGGTCGGGTTGGCCGATGCGCGGATGAGTGGTGTTGCGGCAGTGGGGAGTGGGGAGTGGGCAATGGGCAGCAATGGGGACAGTCAGCCCCAGGCCCGTTCCCTACCAAGCCGGAGCGAGGGGACAAGGCCAGCGGCGATTGCGGCCGTGTCCGTTCCGTCCACACCTGCTCCGACCCTCAATCCTCAACCCTTGACCCTCAACTCTCCCGCGTTGACCTCAACCGTACTCGCGGTCGTCTCCGAGAAGACGGGTTACCCCGTCGAGATGCTGAACCTTGGCATGAGTCTCGATCACGATCTCGGGATCGACTCGATCAAGCGGGTGGAGATTCTGTCGGCGCTGCAAGAACGCGTGCCGAACTTGCCCGCGTTCAAGCCGGAAGAGTTGGGTGCGCTGCACACGTTGCAGGATGTCGTCGCGTTGGCCGAGGCGCGGATGGGCGGAAACAGGAGTCAGGAGTCAGAAGTCAGGGGTCAAGCAGAACCCCTCACCCTCTTCCCGCCAGCATTCGATTCCCTGAAGTCAGGGCAGGGCGAGGGGGCCGGAGCAGAAACGCGAATCGCCACGCCTGCTCCCACTCTGACTCTCAACCCTCAGCCCTCAACCTTCAACCCGCCCCGCCCTTCGCTCCGTAATTCGCTGTCGCTCGACATGCTGGTTCGCAGTGTCGTACGACCCGTGGAACTGCCTGCGGCAGAAACACGGGCGTTGTTGCCATTGGCTCGCGGGGCGGAGATTTGGATCACGGAAGACGGTTTGGAATTGTCGCTGCGGATCGCCGCCGAGTTGTCGGATCGAGGCTTCAAACCGCGAGTGGTCAATCTGGATGAACCGTTCCTGCCTGCGGTCCCCGAACGTGTCGGCGGCTTGATCGTCGTCGCCCCGGCCGACGGGATCAGTGATCGCCAGTTGTGGCGTGCAATGGAGTGGTTGCAGAAGGCGGGGCCGGGACTGCGCCGGGCAGCTACGGCGAGTGCGGCGGTGTTCGCGACGGTCTCGCGGTTGGACGGTCGGTTCGGGTTTGAAGCGGCACGTCCGCTGACCGATCCCGTCTCGGGCGGGCTTGCGGGACTGACGAAGTCGGCGGCGCGCGAGTGGCCCGAGTTGACCTGCAAAGCGTTCGATCTCGCGGACGGATGGGCGTCACCGAGCGAAGCGGCGCGTGTGTTGGTCGAGGAGTTGTTGCGAGTCGGACCAATCGAAATCGGTCTGTCGCCGAAGCGCGCTTGTACGCCGACCGTGTTTGAAGAGCGACTGCCCGATGCTTTCAGTGGCTCGGCTCCCGTGCGGCCAGGTGAGTTGATCATCGTCAGTGGCGGAGCACGCGGCGTGACGGCGGCGGCGGCGCTGGCAATCGCTCACGCCTGGCAACCGCGTCTGGCCATCATCGGTCGCAGCCCGGAACCGGATCTCGAACCCGACTGGCTGACAGGGCTGACCACGGAAGCGGAGATCAAGCAGGCGCTGATCGCCCGCGCTCCGGTTGGAACAGTGCCGCGCGCGATCGACTCCAAGTTCAAACAAGTGTTGGCTCAACGTGAAGTGGCAGTGGCCTTGGCTCAACTTCGCGCAACGGGCGTGCCGCTCACGTATCACGCGGTAGACGTGCGCGATCAGGCGACGCTCCGACCGTTGATCTCGCAGATGCACCGCGAATGGGGACCGACGCGCGGCGTGATTCACGGCGCGGGCGTTCTGGCCGACGGACGGATTGAAGACAAGACACGCGAGCAATTCGAGCGGGTGTTCGAGACGAAAGTCTCGGGACTGCGGCATCTGCTCGGAGCGATCTCACCGAACGACCTGCGCGTGCTGGGACTGTTCTCATCGTACACGGCGCGCTTCGGTCGAGTCGGTCAGTCAGACTATGCGATCGCCAACGAAGTGCTGAACAAGCTGGCGCGACAGTTCGCGATCGAACGGCCTCAAACGCGCGTCGTCTCGTTCAACTGGGGTCCGTGGGACGGAGGCATGGTGACGGGTGGCCTCAAGCACCTGTTCGCTTCCGAGGGTGTCGGCCTGATCCCGTTGGCAGAAGGGGCAGAGCTGGTCGTGCGCGAGTTGTCTCAAACGGAAGGACGTCCCGTCGAAGTGCTGGTGATCGGCGAGACCGATGCCGCGCGAAAATCGCGCGAACAGCGAGTTCAAGAAACCAGCGCAGTCGTACAACAAGTCGCTCCCAGCGCGCCGACATTGGGTTCCTCGTCGATCTACGGGTCGAGTTCCAACATCAACGTGGCGGGAGTGCCGGCATCGAAGCCGGCCTATCAGGTGGAGTCCTCCAACATTCTATTGGCGGGTCCGTCGCCAGCCCGTCCATTCGGCAAAACGCCGACGCCCGGGACCAGTTCCTCGTGGGTCTTCGGTGAAATCGGTCAGGTTAAAACGCCCGAGCCGGATGAGATCAAGCCGTCGTTCGAGCGGTTGCTGGATGTGGTGCAACACCCGTTCTTGGAATCGCACGTCATCGGCGGCAAAGCCGTGTTGCCGGTCGCGATGGTCGTGGAATGGCTGGCTCACGGCGCGATCCATCGCAACCCCGGACTCGAACTGCATGGCTTCGACGATCTGCGAATCTTCCAGGGCGTCCGCATCGACCGGCAGACCACTTCGATGTTGCGAGTCCTCTCGGCCAAGCCGTCTCGCAGCGACGGGCAGTTCCAAGCGAAGGTCCAACTGATCGGAATGACTCAACACCGCGAAGCCGTTCACGCGGGCGGGCATGCCGTGTTGTCTGCCGGTTATCCCGCCGCCCCGTCACCCGCGTTGCATGTCACGCCGCGCGGCTACCCGCTCGACGTGGCCACGGCCTACGCCACGCGGCTGTTCCATGGGACGCAACTGCAAGGGATCGCCGCCATCGAAGCGTGTTCGGAAGACGGGATCGTTGTCTATTCCCGCACGGCCTCCGCGCCGTGGGCGTGGATGAAAGAACCGCTCCGCAGCACTTGGATCGCCGATCCGCTGGCTCTCGATGCCGCGCTGCAAGCAATCATCCTGTGGTCGCAAGAGCTGCGGGGCGAACCGTGCTTGCCCTGTTCGATCGCGCGGTATCGCCAGTACCGGCGGACGTTCCCGCGTGAAGGCGTGCGGATCGTGGTCCAAGTCATCCAGGCGACCGATCACGCGATCCGTTGCGACGTGGAGTTCCTCGACTCCGCCCATCAAGTCGTCGCCCGGATGGAAGGCTGTGAGAGCGTCGCCGATCCATCGCTCGCCGCCGCGTTCCAACGCAACCGGTTGGAATGAGCGATCTCCTCGATTGACGAACCACCGTAGGACGGGCACTCTTGCCCGTCCTATTTTGTTATTCACAGCCGGACGGGCGGAAGTGTCCGTCCTCCCACTGAAAGGGTTCCTTCTCTCATGCGCCTCCCGGTTGTTTGCTTTGTCGCCACGGTCGCGTTCCTTGCGCCGTCTTACTGGTCGGTGGCTCAAGACTTGAAGAAGGGCGTGACTGACCTCGCTCACGTCGATGCCGACTTTCACATTCAGGGCGAGTACTCGGGCAACGTGACGCATCCCGACGGTTGGTGTCGTGCGGTGGGGTTGCAGGTCGTGGCGTTGGGCGATGGAAAGTTCGACGCGCTGTGGTACCGAGGCGGCTTGCCGGGGAACGGCGATGACGGTTCGACGCGCATCAAGCTGAGTGGCCAGCGGGCGGGAGACAAAACGGTTCTCGCGGGCGAAGGGCAGACGGTCGAGTTGCAGCCGGGATATGCCGCGTCGGTGAAGAACTCGGGTGGAGCGATCGTCGGCCACCTGTCGCCGCTGCACCGCTACAGTCACACCGCCGGAGCCGTTCCTCCCGCGAATGCCATCGTGCTGTTCGACGGGAAGAACACCGATCGGCTGAAGAACGCGAAGGTCACGGCGGACGGGTTGCTGGAGATCGGGTGCGAGACCAAAGAGCCGGTCCAAAATTTCACCCTGCATGCCGAGTTCCGGACGCCTTACATGCCTTACGCGCGCGGACAGGCACGCGGGAACAGCGGCTTCTATTTGCAGAAGCGGTACGAGGTCCAAGTCCTCGACTCGTTCGGACTCGAACTGCAATTCAACGACTGCGCGTCGCTCTACCGGTTCAAAACACCCGACCTGAACATGAGCTTCCCGCCGCTCAGTTGGCAGACGTATGACATCGACTTCACCGCCCCCAAGTTCGACGCCGACGGCAAGCGAATCGCCAAGGGCCGGATCACCGTTCGCCACAACGGCATCGTCGTTCACAACAACTTGGAGTTGGAAAACAAGACGGGAGGTGGCTCGGTCGAGGGACCGAATCCGCTGCCGATCCTCGTTCAAAATCACAGCAACCCGGTCCACTTCCGCAACGTCTGGCTGATCGATCACGACGCGACAACCGCGAACATCGCGCCGCCGTGCGCTGCGCCCTCAACCTGCGCCGTCGGTTGTGGGGGGACAACGGTGCCCGCGTGCTGCGTCCCCGAAATGAAGTGTCGCAGCGTGCGCATGAGACGGTGTCGCTGATCGCACGTGGTGAGTGATCAGACATCTGAGCGGGGTGGCGTAAGCCCCCCGGTTCTTTCCAAACGGGCTGATGCCAAAAGAGCGGGGCCGCAATCACTTGTCGATCTGCAACGGCCCTGCTCCCTCCCCTCGGTGGGGAGGGAACAAGCAGCGAACTCGGGCATTAATTGCGCTCCCGTTCCTAAGAGCGATTGGGCTTACGCCACCCCGCTTGGAAATGTCTCACTTTGTGCCGCTTGAGGTAAAGATCATCGGTAGCTGAAAGGTCATTCTGTGCTACACGATTCGCCGCGCCGGTGGACTCTCATGGAAACGGTTGCACTGACCGTCGCCTTCGCCGTTTGCTGCGGTGGCGCGATGGCGGAGGATTCAGTCCTCTCGGGTGATGCCGTTATCCGGTCGAAGGCCGGTGGCTCGGAGATCGTCATCACGACGACAGCGCGTCTGGCGGGAGCGATCCATTCGCTCACTTGGAACGGACGAGAGTTCGTCAACAGCCACGATCACGGACGACAGATTCAGTCGGCCTCGAACTTCGATGCGGGTTCGCCCTTTACGCCCGAGACGTTCAATCCGACAGAGGCCGGTTCGGTCCATGATGGAGCCGGGGCGAAGTCTTCCAGCCGGCTGCTGCATCTGATCGCGAAGGGTCACGAACTCCAGACGACAAATCAGATGGCCTTCTGGTTGGCACCCGATGGCCAGTCGCAGGGACATCCCGCGAAGAACACGACCGTGTTGTCCGACCATTTGCTGACCAAGCGCGTGCACATCGGCTATCGCCACCTGCCTCAGGTCATTCAGTACGACGTGACCTTCGGCGTGCCGGTCGGTGAGAAACACAGCTACGCCCAATTTGAAGCGGTCACCGGGTACATGCCGATCGAGTTCGAGACGTTCTGGAAACTCAACCCGCAGTCGGGTGAACTCGAATCGCTCGACGACGGCCCTGGTGAGCAACAGCAGCCGGTGGTCTTGGCCACGCCCGACGGCCTGCACGCGATGGGTGTCTTCTCACCCGATCAACCGTCGCGTGGGTTTGAAAAAGCGGGCTATGGACGCTTTCGGTTTCCGGGGGCGAAGGTCGTGAAATGGAACTGCGTCTTCCGGGTGCGAGACGCGATGAATGGCATCGCGCCGAAAGACTATTCGTTCCGCAACTTCATCGCGGTCGGAGACCTCGCCACGGTGAAGTCCTCCCTCATCGAACTGCATCGCGAGTTCGCGCGCGATGAGCCTGCGAAGCCATGAATGACGTGACCGACAGCAATGGTAAGCCGGGTGGCGTAAGCCTTAGGACTCTTGCAAACGGAGCTAAGAATCCGGGGGCTGACGCCCAATGGCACTCACTTTGTCATTCCGTGAGCGGCACGGCGCTAGCCGCCGGTGTATTTCCACGTGAGAGACCGGCGGCTAGCGCCGTGCCGCTCAGGACTTTGTCCCCAAGTGAGTGCCATTGGGCTTACGCCGCCCGGCTCAACTAGGTTCGTGTTTTGTCGGCACGTCATGAATGCCTCACGGCTTCGACTGTGATCTCGCCAAGACGCGGTGCGAACCGAGCAGTTCGCCCTCGCACAACAGTTCCAGCACAAAGACTCCTTCATGCGGGATCGGCAGCGGCGGCAAGGGGACCGTGATTTGAATCGTCTCCAACGGGTCGCGACACGAGACCTCGAAGCCCGTGCCGAACAGGACGTTGTTCTCGGCGAGATCAACATAACGCAGCTCGAACTTGCGCGACCCCTGCAACTCGGTTAGGCTGACGTAAGCGAATGGCGAACCGGCTCGCACCAGCCGCGCGATTGGTACGGGAGACGGAACCGGAGGAGACGCCTCATCACCCGCGCCCGTTTCATCCTCGCAGTCACTTTCCGCAGCGCGCCCGCTCGATCCCGTCGCGCGGTCCTTGCCCGACGCGTCGTCTCGCGGCGTGAAATGAATCGCGCTGAAGATGCCACAGATCACGTACTTGCCCGTGCTTCGGTCCTGATAAACCTGATCGGCGAGCAGCATTGCTTGCAAGACGGGAGCGGCCATGTGAGTTCCTTGAAAGCAACTTGTGAGCCGAGGCTTCGGCTGAGTGATGCGTGGGCGGGTGCAGCATACCAGTCCTTTGGAAAAACCGGGACCGGGAGGATAGAACCAGAAGTTGCCGCGTAGGATGGACGCCTCGTCCGTCCGAGTTGCCAGCCTCAACTTGGACGGACGAGGCGTCCATCCTACGTCCGCTTTGAAACACCTTCCCGAGACGTTCAACCTCATGCCACGTCCGTTGCGAGTCTTGTTTGTGATCGGCACTCTCGGGGGAGGCGGGGCCGAGCGGCAGGTCGTTGAAATTCTCAAACAAATCGACCGATCCCGGTTCGAGCCGGTGCTGTCTCTCGGCAGTTGCAGCGGTGAGCTGCTGAGTGAAGTTCCCGCCGATGTCCCGATCCACTCGTTCTGGGAGGACTTTCTCAAGACGTGGGCGTTCCCGTTTCATCGTCTCACGCGCACGGTGCCGATCGCACGTTGGAGGCATCTCGCGCGGCTGCTGGAGTCGGAACGGATCGATATCGTTTACGACCGCACGTTCCTAGCAACGCTCGACGCGGCCGCCGCCTGCTGGTTTCGACCGACGCCGCGCATCGCCTGCTGCGTCGCCGATCCCGCGTGGGAATTGAATGTTTACGCGCGACGGATGCCGCTGTTTGCGAGACGCTTCGCACGCTGGGCGTACTCGTCCGCGTCGGTCGTGCTGGCCAATTCGGACGGGCTGAGAGAACGCTTAGTCCGCTTCTTCGATCTCCCCGACGAGCACGTTCGCACACTACGCAACCTCGTCGATTTTGATCGCATCGAACGGCTAGCCTCCGAGTCCACACCAAGCATTCCGCGCGATCCCTTCTTGATCGTCTCAGGCGGGCGACTGCACGTGCAGAAGGGCCAGCAATACCTGCTCGAAGCGATCCGCATCCTCGTTCAAGAGCGAGGTCGTTCGCTTCACTTCGTCTCGCTGGGACAGGGCGAGCAGGAACGTGAGCTGCGTGAGTTCATCGCGACTCATCAATTGGAAGCTCACGTCACACTGCCCGGTTTCGTGGCGAACCCGCTGCCGTGGTATCGCCACGCGCGGCTGTTCGTGCTGCCGTCGTTGAACGAAGGTTTCCCGAACGCACTCCTCGAAGCGGTCGCCTGCGGCACGCCGGTCCTCGCGACCGATTGCCCCTGCGGCCCGCGCGAGATCCTCGACGCAGGCCGTTGTGGTCATCTCGTCCCCCCTGCCGATGCGACCGCCCTCGCGAATGCCATCGCCGACTGCATGGATCACGAAGCCGACTGGCAGTCGCTGACGAACGCCGCCCGAGATCGCGTCCGCCAACTGTGCGACCCGCGTGAGGGCCTGAACCAATTGGAAGCACTCTTGGAACAAACCGCCTTCCGCGATCAGCACCCGACGCGGTGAGCGACTCCCACCGGTTCATCTTCCCGACAGTACGCGGCTATACTCCGCCCCGCGCGGAACACTGAAAAATGCCGGACACGCGATCAAATCATCAGCCATAACACGGGTTGAAGTCGGACAAACGACAACTCCGCAAATGACATCCCTGCGCGTTTTAAGGCTAGACTCTCATCATGTTCGACTTGCCCAAACAGATTTTGAAACGTCTCGCACGGTCGTGTGGCTATCGCATCACGCAGATCGACAACATCCGATTTTTCGACTTTGAAGCGCTGCTCTACTTTCAACTTGCGAGGTCTCCGGAATTTCGATTCATTCAAATCGGTGCCTGTGACGGAGTCAGCTTCGATCCGATCTATCCGTTGGTCACTCGAAACCACGCGCGCATTCGAGGACTCGTCGTCGAGCCGCTGCCGGATTTGTTCGGGCAACTCCAGCACAATTACCGCAAGTTCCCGAGCATCGTTCCCGTCAACTGTGCCATTCATAACACCGAGAAGGAGATGATCCTTTACCGTGTCGATCCTGCCCGCACCGACGGCCTGCCGGAATGGTCGAAGGGGCTGGCGTCATTCAACAATCAACATCACGAACTGACGGGCATCCCGCGCGATGTGATCGTGAGTGAACGGGTGGCCTGCATGTCGCTCCCCGAGTTGATGGCGGCTTATCAGTATCCCCGCTTGGACCTGCTGCAAATTGACACCGAGGGCTACGACGCCGAAATCATTTTGGGGATCGACTATCGCGCTTTGGCTCCCACCATCATTCGCTTCGAGCACGGGCTGCATGTGAGAACGATGACCTCGGAAACCTTTGAGAGAGTCGCGGACAAGCTGCATCAGCACGGATACGAACTGGCGATCGAAAACTCCGACGCCATCGCCTATCAACGAAACATTGTCTTTGATTGGCAGCAAAAGTCCGCTCGGAATGTCTGATTGCAACAGATGAGTTTTGCAGCCGACTCCGTTACCGACCATGTCGCTCCAAGCTCAGTTGAAAGTTCGGCATTACCCGAGCAGTTCCAACCGACGAGCCAGACACCCGCAAGTCCCACTGCGTAATGGAATCCAGCGTGAAGCCCAAAAATGTGATGTTCATGGTGGGATCGATGGGCGGCGGAGGGGCCGAGCGGCAAATCTTGGAGATCATCAAACGACTTGATCGAGCACGATTTCGTCCGGTGCTTTATCTTTCTCACCGCAAGGGCGAACTGCTGGATGAAGTTCCCGCCGACGTGCCAATCCATTCCTTCTGGGATGACTTTGCGGGAACGCTCCGTTCCAAAATTCATTATCTGTTGGGAACCACGGATCGTGCCCGCTGGCAAAACCTGGCGAGAACGCTGCGACGTGAGCAAATCGACTTGCTTTACGACCGGAGTTATCTGGCGACGCTGGAAGCGGCCCCGGCGTCAAAGGTCGCAGGCGTTCCGCGCGTTTCGGTCTGTGTCTATGACCCGCTGGCGGATGTCACTCACTCCGCAGGTTCCTCGCTGGCACGTGCCTTGAAAAATGCCGCGAACTCCTATTCGACCGCTGATCGCGTCATCTCCATTTCCAAAGGGGTTCGACAGCAATTGATTGACGACCTCGACGTTCCCGGCGATCTGATCGAGGTCCACTACAACTTGTTGGACTTTGATGACGCGCAGCGGCGATCAGTCGAGTACGACCCCGGTCTTGAGCCGGGACGATTCCATTTGCTCACCGTTGCTCGGTTGGCAGAGGAGAAGGGACACAAATATTTGATGGCGGCACTCGACCACCTCGTCCACCAGCAGGGACATCGCGAGTTGCTCTGGCACCTTATCGGTGTCGGCCCGCTGGAGAGTGAGTTAAGAGCCGACGCGGAGCGGCGCGGTTTGACCAATCACATTCACTTCGCGGGATTTCGTCGCAATCCTTACCCGTTCTATCGCCACGCCGATTTGTTTTGCTTGCCGTCACTCCATGAAGGCTTCGCCAGTGTTCTCATGGAGGCCCTCGCTGTGAATCTCCCTGTGCTATCGACCGACTGTCCCAGCGGCCCGAGTGAGGTTCTCGATGGCGGACGGTGCGGACGACTCGTGCCTCCTGCCGATTCGACGGCACTGGCCTACGAGATCGAAGACTGTCTCATTCACCGTGAAACGTGGCGTGAACTTACGGCAGCTGGACGCCAATGGGTGAACGAAACCTTCTCGATCAATGCCGGAATCGCCCGGTTGCAAGACTTGTTCGACGACGTGATCGAGCAACGGACAGTGCAGTAAGGTGTCCGAGAACGAGCACTTCCTTTCGATTTGGGGTTGTGAGCGGTTTGACCCTCGCCACAGATGTTCCGTCGCCGGCGGCTCGTGTCAGGCGCTACTCACACAACCCGCAAGGCATGCAGGACAGGGGGCTGATTTACGCGAGGTCACGTCGTCGTCTAAAGACGTACTCGTTGCAGCCGTGTCCGGGTGTCGTGTTCATGTCCGTGAGTTCAAAACCGCGATCTTGCAGAAAGCGAAAGACCTCACACGGTCGGGCCACTTCAAACGGCCACCCGCCAACCCAATCGACCAGATCAAACCACGAATGCATGCCTCGCGCGCGACGCTCAACAAGCCAATTTGAGAGGGGCGTCAGAGGATTGCGCAACGTGATCACTCGCGCCAACATTGCCACAAATGTCACCGCTACCCGACATAGAAATCCCCACCCCCCAATCGCGACCACGTAACACGGACGTAGAAATCGCGGCAGCTTGTGATACGTCTGCTTGACGAGGCTCCACACGCGCGAGGCAAACCCTTGGTCGTTGTAAATCGCGATGAGCAACCGGCCATTCACCGCCACGCGACCGGCGAGATTGTCCAATCCCTGCCACATATGTCCCGTATGGTGCAGCACTCCCCAAGAGTAGACCACATCGAACTCTCCCAGCTTGGCGAGAAAGTCTCGATCTAAGATTGAACCTGGGAGAACCTGCCAACTGGCGTCCTCTACCTTTGCGCCCACTTTCAAACTCTCAGTGCAGGCGACCGAATCGGCATCCAAATCAAACGACGTGACCTCGGCACCCAGCCGATGTGCAGCCAAGCTGAACAACCCACTGCCACTCCCGGCATCCAAAAGGCGAGTTTGAGTCAAGCTTTCACAGCGCAGCGTTGTCCGAACAGACGCCTCTGCCTGACGGATGCGATCTTCGTCCACTTTTTGTAGGTAGTTCGACCAGTTGCGCCCAAACTCGAATCGTGAGTTCTCAACCATTTCAGTTCGGAACCTTTCTGCCGAAGCTTTCTGAATTTGCCAACTCTAACCGTCCGTTTGAGCTTAATGACAGCAATGTTCGGGACGTCGCGCATCATTCATCCTGCGGCCGTCGAACGCGATCCCTGACAGCCGGAGCGGTTGCCCGGAAGGGCCGAACTATGATCCTCGTCTGATAGACCCGCAACACTCAACACCTACCTACCGCGTTTGCGAGGAGAGTGTTTCGCAAGACCGATCATTTGATCTCACGCTTCTGTGAATGCGCGTACTCGCTTACGCTGCGGATTGCTGTTTGTATGACATCGCCTGACGTTCGCTGACGACTCTCCCAACACGCTGACCTCACGCCCATCGTAAAGACCTCGCATGTGCGGCTTGACCGGATTCTTGAACTGTTCTCGTGACCAGACGGCCGACGCGATGCGGACCGTCGTGACCCGCATGGCGGCGACGCTGCGTCATCGCGGTCCAGATGACAACGGTACGTGGTGCGATGCGTCCACCGGAGTCGCTCTTGGGTTTCAGCGGTTGTCGATCGTGGACCTCACGCCGGCCGGTCATCAGCCGATGGCGTCGTCGTGCGGGCGGTTCGTGATCGTGTTCAATGGCGAGATCTACAATGCGGGCGAGCTGCGAAGTGAACTCGCCGCGCAGGGCCGTCCGTTTCGAGGCCACTCGGATACGGAAGTGCTCGTCGAGGGCTTTGCCGTCTGGGGGATCGAGGCCACGGTGAAGAAGTGTCTCGGCATGTTCGCCATCGCCGCGTGGGACCACTGGCGGCACGAGCTGACGTTGGTCCGCGACCGCCTCGGCAAGAAGCCGCTGTATTACGCACGCTTTGGTTCGACGCTGGTGTTCGGGTCGGAGACGAAGGCGTTGCGGGCGCATCCCGCGTTTGATGCGAGCATCAACCGGCCGATGCTCGGTCAGTTGTTGAAGTACTCGTACCTTCCCGGCGGCTCGATTTACAACGGGGTCCGGCAACTGCGGCCGGGCTGCCTGATGACGATCTCGTTGGACGACGATCTCTACTGGACCGGCCGGCGCTCCGACCCGCAGCGCGAGTATTGGACCGTCCACCGTGCGGTCGAACTCGGACTACGCACGCCGTGTCCCGAGTCCTTCGACACGGCCACGACCAGTCTCGACACGCTGCTGACGGATGCGATCGGGCGGCGCATGGTGGCCGATGTGCCGCTCGGCGCGTTCCTGTCGGGCGGCATCGATTCGTCGCTCGTCGTCGCCTTGATGCAGAAGCAATCGTCGCGACCCGTGAAGACGTTCACGATCGGCTTCGAGGAAGAGGCGTACAACGAAGCCCCGTTCGCCAAACGAGTCGCATCGCATCTCAAGACCGATCACACCGAGCTGTACGTCACGGCCCAACAGGCCCGAGACGTGATCCCGCTCCTGCCGACGATCTTCGACGAACCGTTCGCCGACTCATCGCAAATCCCGACGTTCCTCGTCAGTCAACTCGCGCGGCAACACGTCACGGTGTCGTTGTCGGGTGATGGCGGCGATGAACTGTTTTGTGGATACCGCCGCTATTTTGAAGCTCTCGAAGGCTTGATTGTTCAGAGTGCCGCGACCGGCGGCGCTGGCAACTCAAATGCCACGGCCCCGCCGGTCAGACGACTCGCCGCGTTCCTCCGTTCGCTCCCGCCGTTCTTGCGACGCCCGCTCGGTCAGTCGTGTCGAGTCGCCAGTTGCGTGTCGCGTGGCCGCGTCGCGAACCTCTTCCGCCGCGCGGCCGACGTGCTGATCGAAGTCGGTCCCGATGAACGCTATCTCCGCAACATGACTCATTGGCGTGCCTACGATCACGTCGTCATCGGCGGCGACTTTGTCGATGAAACAACGATCCCCGGTTGCCAGTGGCCCGCCGCAGCGACGCGCACACCGGACCAATTCCAACAGTGCTGGCAGTGGCTGGACACGTGGTGTTATCTGCCCGACGACATCCTGACAAAGGTCGATCGCGCCAGCATGGCCGTCTCACTCGAAGCCCGCACGCCGCTGCTCGATCACCGCGTGGTTGAGTTCGCGTATTCGCTGCCTCACGAATTCAAAGTCCTCGACGGAAAGGGCAAACGGATCTTGAGATCGCTGCTCGGACGATATGTTCCGACGGAGTTGTTCGAGCGACCCAAACTCGGCTTCGGTGTGCCGATCGACTCGTGGCTGCGCGGTCCGTTGCGCGACTGGGCCGAAGACCTGCTCGACGAAGGCCGGTTAAAGCGCGAGGGCTATCTCAACCCGCGACCCATCCGTCAGAAGTGGGCGGAACATCTCAGTGGCCACACCGACTGGCACTACTTGCTCTGGGATGTCCTCATGTTCCAAGCGTGGCTCGCTGTTCAAGCGGGCTAACGCCCATAAGGCACGTTGACGTCGTGGCCGCTGACTACGCGGCTCAACGACGACAACAGCGTCCTGCGTGTGAACTCGACAGCATGAGCTGGCGTCTCCGGCAGCTCATGCCGACCTGCGGTGTGAGCCACTGCACACGACCCGGCTCTGTCTCAAACAACCGCTGCCATATGAAAAATCGTCAAAGTCAGCCAGATTGATTGCGTCGCCGCGATTGGAATGACCGATACGACTAGAGAGTTCCGAGTCGTCGGGGCGAGCGCGCTCGTCAGGGCGCTTGTCGAAGGGTCACTTCGTCACGATACGAACTCACAGATTCAAACGATCTCATTGGCTTGGCGGCCTCGAATTGCCGGAAGGAGTCGAACATGCGACGCGGGACTTGGTTGCTCGCCATCTCTGGGATAATGGCACTCGTGAACGGTGTCAGTTTTGGGGCCGAACCCGCCTCTGGAACCGTTGGTCGCGCATCGACCGGTGGAACCAGCGGAGAGACATCCACGCGGAGCGGTCGCATCGCTGCGACGCCTGCCAGTGGTGGTGGCCTGCCGAGTCGCTATTCGCGCACGGCTGCGTCCACCGAAGCTGGCCTCGACAAAAAGAACTATCACAAGGAACTGTTTTCAGAGACGGAACCCGCTTCCGATCCGAAGCTCGGTGCTTGGGCCGAAGAACCTGAGGTCGTAGCGGAACCGACTCGCAAGGCGGCTCCTGCTGCGGCGGCGAAGCCGTCCACCGCGGCGAAGCCTTCGACTAGCACGAGCGACAAGAAGGTCGTTCCCGCGTCTGCGTCCAGCAACAAGGAGTCGAAGGAATCCAGCGGACCGCGTGTGATTCAGGCGACCTACGATAAGACTGTCGGGACCAGCGAAAAGAAACATATCCAACAAGTTCGCACTGAAGCCAAGGGCCTGCGTCCTTCGTCGGCTCCACCGATGCCCGACTTCGATTCCAAGGCCGATGCGCCTGCGAGTGCTCCGGCCAAAGCGACGGGTGTTCCGGTGGCTCCGACAAGCCGAGCGGCCTCCGATTCGGGACCGACCACGCCGCAAGTCACCATCGAGTGGACCAAAAAGGGCGACATCAACGTCGGCCAGGAATGCCAAGTCGAACTGCATGTGAAGAACAACGGCTCGGTTCCAACCAGCCAGGTCGCAGTCGATGCGGTCTTCCCGACGACGGTGCGAATCACCAGCGCCGAACCGAAGCCTGCGGCATCCGCCGACAAGCTGACTTGGTCCTTCGACAGCATCGCTCCCGGTGCCGAACGCAAGATCGTGGTGAAGCTGATCCCCAGTCGCCGGGGCGATCTGGGTGCCACCGCTCAAGTCCGATTCACGGGTGCCGCGACGGCCTCGTTCCGCGTCGAAGAACCGATGCTGAAGGTCGCCCTCAAGGGACCGACCGAGTTGATGTTGGGCGATCCCGCCTCGCAGTTCATCACGGTCAGCAACCCTGGTACAGGGACGGCTCACGACGTGAAGGTCGAAGCCCGGCTTTCCGATGGTCTGGAGCATGGCTCGCGTGGTGAGAAGCTCATCATGGAAGTCGGTTC
>Ga0209086_10000436_pt1 | contig 36028 bp, 35 predicted proteins | sample M_130207_XF_Meta_FD_187312 | JGI IMG/M metagenome (GOLD analysis project Ga0209086, IMG submission 187312) | Freshwater microbial communities from Lake Montjoie, Canada to study carbon cycling - M_130207_XF_MetaG (SPAdes) (version 2) | ecosystem: Environmental > Aquatic > Freshwater > Lake... | reverse complement strand
CTTTTTCAGTATTCATTATTTTATTATTGTTATTATTATTGTTCGATTGTTACTTTAGTATGCAGTTTCGGCTTTATATACTTCTTCTCTATAGCTTTCCTTTTTTTTCAATTTTTTCACTTTCTCATTCACTTTTCAATTCACTAAAAATTTCTAATACTTTCTTCTTTTAACACTTCGATTTCATTTTTATAAGTCAATTGTATATACTCCTTTTCAACTTGTCTCTATTATTGGGTTTATAGAAACAGTATAAAATAACCAAATGAAAAATATACTCTTATTGTGATACTAACTAACAAATAATAGAAACCAAATAATGAAGGATAATACAATATAGTTATAATTGGGTTCTATTATTGGTGTATAATTTAGTCAATCGTCATTATATACATGAATGTTTCCAAAGAAACATGTCCGCTATCATATGAAGCAGACGACGAATATGATATAAATGATGATATTATCGAAACCATTTGTATCATCGATAAACAAGTATTTATCAATATTGGCTGCTATATGTCGCAATTATACGACGCGGATTTCGACACCCTACATGAATGTAAGGAGGAACCTACGACGCAGACAGTGTCTCATGTAGGGCCATGTAGGGCGCCAATTAAGTCCATATCGTCAGGACTGTTCAGTCTATCTAGTAACGAAACTGACGACACTGTGTTTCCATATTATATTTCTGAAGATGAAATTTATATCGAACTAACATAAGTTTACATTGAATTATTATAAATAGTATTTCAATAATTCAATGTAATAGTATTTTGTTAGTATATAATGTTTAGTTTGTGTGATTCAGAATTAAAGGATACATTAGATAAATCTCTTGGTCTACCAAAAGAAGGGATTCATTCATATAGGCTATTTAATGTAGCCTATGTGGATGTAACAATGACGATAATTGGAGCGCTATTGCTGGCATGGGCGATGAAATGGAGCTATTTGAAAACCATTGTTGGAATGTTTATACTAGGCATCGGGTTACACAGAATGTTTTGTGTTAGAACGACTTTAGATAAATTGTTGTTTCCTACTTATAACTAACAAAACAGCAAAACAGCAAAACAGCAAAATTATTGTAAGCTCATGAAGCTACCTGGTGCGAAAAATAGTATATTTATTCATTATAGTATAAATAAATATAATAATACATGGAGCAATTTATAGCATATTGAATTCAGGAATGCTATAATTTTCCCCGGTTCTAACATATTTTGCGATGATTTTTGGATTCATTTTGTTAGTGTATATATCTTCGGTTTGATACACATTATAATTTTTATCGATATAATAAACAATGCCCTGAATATCTTGGACCCATACTTCTATTTTTTGCCCCAGCGGCTTCTCTGTGTCGTCGGAATCGCAAACACCGTGAGGCGTCCCCTTCAAATGAGTGCCGCAATATTCATAACCCTCTTTCTTGCGTCGAGTACACTGTTCGCAACTGGCGCGTTTCGCACCACATCGGTCGGCCAGATGAACCGCATTTTTGACGCGCTTGCGTTTCATGAAGTCTTCTTTCGATAAAACAAGGCGGTCGTAATCATATACATATTTAACTAATGCGGCCAAATTCGAGTCTACTGTTAATCCGAGCTGCGCCGCTTTAGACATTACATCTTCTTTGAATCCAGACACATAGGCCTCAATTTTTCGGTTAATTCGTTTATCCATGGTTGTTCTTTAAATTGTTTTATATATATTATATTGCGCAATCTTTAGTTCAATTTTTTAATATATATATGAAACCGGCTTAAAGAAAAATGCGCGCAATGGGTGGCTCTGATTTATATATATAGTAAAACAACTTAAAGCCATTACATCGCAATGCTACATTTTAGCATGCGGCATATCCAGAAAACTCGCGCATAATATCAGAAACACATAAAACATCAGATAAGACCCGTATTTATCAGCACCCACTCCGTAGAAATTCAGTATTTTTGTTATAGCATATATGGTCAGAATCGTGAGACCAAATACTGTTAGTTTACTTATATTTTTACTTGAACTTGTATTTGAATTTGTATTTGAATTTATACTGGGAACTGGAATTGCTGGATTATCGACAACCAAATTGACAAATGACATTATATATTTATTTAAGAAATAAATATATGGTGTATTTACTAGTGCTAGTTTATACTACATGGTATGATAGTGGCGTAAATGATTCGTATTCTTTTACTAATATAGAACCATTATCGAGTATACTACATAATTCGTCTTCCATGAATAAAGCATATCTATTTTTCGGCGACTTTTCAAAAAACAATGACTCAAACTGAAAATAACCACTGTTTATACCGTGAATCATAGGCGGTCCAAATATACACCGAAATTCCGCCTCTTTTATATTATCAGAACTAGTATACACCACCTCTGGTAACAAATACGGTTCTTTTCTTAAACCAGTGCGATATAATACGCCTAATTCAGGCATCACATAGGTAAACAAATTGATAACCCTTTTCGAAATCGGAATGTCACAAATACTATGAATGTTTATGATTTCTGTCGGTAAAGCAAACCATGTTGTAACATAAGTAGATAATTTTAGACAACTAACATCTATTGAACTAACATCTATTAAAGCATATACATTCTGTTTACCAGCATCATCTATAAAGCTAAACATGCCCTTGTATCCAGAGCTTGTTAGCAAATCAGTATTACATTTTAATCGTTTCAATTCCACCCTTATCTTTCTTAATAACATGGTGGAAATATTATCATTAGTAAAGTCCTCTCGGATTGTTACAGATGGGAAAACAAACTGTGGACCCAAACTCGATTCTAAATTCATAGTCATATTCAATTCTAACATAATTTGAATAAATGGATATTTCCCATTACTAGTAATGTGGTAACAAATATAAGGTAGTTGCCCATTTATCAAATCAGAAAATATATCCACCGCATTTACATCCGGATTACAGCATTTGTTAGCTAAATAGGTATAATTTGTCTCCATAATATACAATTAATAGTTAGTAATATATTTTTATTTAGGATTCTACGAGGCCGGCAAACTGAAAGGTGGTGAGACGCATAAGAAAACCTTCCGGTTGGGAACCCTGGGAGCCAAGTTTGTCGCTAATTGTCGCCGTCATATCTCCTAGCAAAGGGATACATGCGTCTCGGGGTATTTCATTATCATTCCTCATAACAAAATAAATGAAATACTTTGGTTCTTATGGTAAGGCACCTATAATTCTGAACTTCTGAACTTTACTGTTCTAAATTGGGAAAAGAAAAAGCCATTTTGGACATTTATAAATGTCCTTTTTTCAAAAACCGATGGTAGATTTGGATAATTACTGTTTTTTTTCACTTTATGAGCATAATGCTCTAAATTTTAAAATTCCCAGAAAAAAGTTGTTACGATAACTTTTTCAAAAAAGGCGTCAAAAACTGGACATTTTTTTCTTTAGCAATATAAATGAAACACAATGATGACACGATTACGCCGAAAAACGCCGTTAAATTTGAATGTAAAAATTGTGACTTTGTATGCTCTAAATCAAGTGATTGGCAGAGACACCTTTTGACACTGAAACATCTCAATGATGACGCGACAACTCAAAAAAAAGCTCAAAAAAATGGACATTTTTGTCTTTGTGGAAAAGAATATAAATATAGACAAGGATTATCGCTTCACAAAAAAACTTGTCTGAATCTCTGTGAAGAAATATTGCCAGCCAGTGAAGACAAAGAGATCATCAAGCTACTGATAAAAGATAATTCGGAATTAAAAGCCATCATGATGGAAGTAGTTAAATCTATTCAACCTAACAACACGAATAACAGTCACAATAATAATAACAATACAACAACCAATAACAACGGCAACCATTTTAATTTACAAATATACTTGAATGAGACTTGTAAGGATGCGGTTAACCTAACAGATTTTGTGGATTCCTTGCAGGTGAAGCTGAAGGATCTAGAAGACACCGCAAAAATCGGATATTCAGAAGGTGTTTCCAAAATATTCATTAATGGTTTAAATGAATTAGAAGTGAATAAGCGACCGATACATTGTAGTGACGCAAAAAGAGAAACCCTATACATAAAAAATAAGAATGAATGGACAAAAGACGCAGATAAGATACAACTAACAAGCGCAATTAAAAGAGTGGGAAAGAAGAATATACAGCAAATCTTTGAGTGGCAGAAGAAATACCCGGAATACAATGACCCAGAATCGAGACAAAATGACAAATACTTAAAAATGTTATGTAATGCGATGAATGGCTCGACAGATGATGAGCAAGAGAAGAACATGGATAAAATTGTCAGGAATATTACAAAGGAAGTGGTTATAGATAAACAACTAATTAAAACTATGTAAGTAAATTCAGTTCATTGTACTAACAAGTGCTATCCATTTAATATATATTATTATCCATTTAATATATATTATATTTTAACTTAAAGACAATTTGTGGCGAGTTTTGGCGCAGTTTGGTGCCAAATAAGTTGTGACCATATATGCTCACAAAATAGTTCATATACACGATAAATCGCAGCTCGACAAAGAAATCACCATTCGACGACAATTTCCTTACAACTGCTACTACTGCCAAACATATAGGGACACTTGGCATTGGATATGGTAATGCCCGCGTCAATTAGAATAGCTTGTAGATGGTCGATTATCACTTGGTCACTCTTGTTATTGGGCATCTCGTATGGACCCTCAGAGGTGCTGTATATGTGCCTATAACTGGCTACTTTATCCTGCGATTGAGCCTTGTAGACAACCTTTTCTACGATTGCTTGAATATTGCTTGCAAATAGTTTATCTATTAGCTCTTGATGTAGGCCTTTTAGCTGTAATTTTGTATATGTTTTCTGACATGTTGTTAGTTGAATAAGATATAATATAATAATTATGATAAATAAAGTATACATTTTCGACATTGTTGTTATTGTTGTTATTGTTGGTTGTTATTTGCTATAATACATTCACTATATTGATGTAAAAGTATTTCAATTTTATAAGATATAAAATTTTAGTGATTCAATTTTATAAGCAAAAATAAATAAAATTGAAATATATTTCGCTCAAAATAGGTATAACATATATTTCTTACAAACCCTTTTAAAAATGTCTACCATATTAAATACGCAAACAGAAACGCAAATGCAAAAAGTTTATACCATTACATTTGGAGATGTAGCTGAAAATCACGCAAAGATGCAGAAAATCGGCACTCTCCATGAAAATGGCTATTCTATTGAACAATTACAACAGTTACAGCATAAGTTGACCGGGTTCGGACTAGAAACCGAAATGGTCGATTTAAACGCCGGTTTTGACCCAAATTTTCAGCAAGCCAAGGTTTTAGTAATTAGAAGAGGAGCTCAATACATTTTAGGTGAGGAAACTGCCGGACTGATTGCGGAAAACGACGGGCTTCCGATGGACAAGAGGGCCCTGATGAGAGGCAAAGAGGTAGAAAAGAGAGCCAGATGGAACCTCTGTTTCGCAGACGAAGACCAAGAGCCGAATTACAAAGACGGAAAAGGTAGGATAGTTGCCTGGAAACATCTGCCCAGAATGAGTCGAATTAGACAGGTAATTTCCGAATGGACAGAGGATGTCCTGTTAAATGGTGAGGCAAATTATTATTATGATATATCAAAGTGCGGTATTGGGTTTCATGGAGATGGCGAAAGGCGCAAGGTATTTGCTGTCAGAATGGGCCAAACCATGTCGCTTTATTTCAAATGGCATCAGTTATCTGAGCCCGTCGGCGAGCCTATCGAGCTGGTCTTAAATGATGGCGACATGTATATTATGTCGGAAAAGGCGGTCGGATTTGATTGGTTGAAGAAGAAAATCGCGACTTTAAGACATTCGACCGGGTGTTCCAAATATACGGGTATAAAATTAGGGCTGGAAGTAGATGCGTTAGCGCAAGCAAATCAAGCAAAAGCGGCAGCTAAAGAAGCGAAGGAAGCAAAAGAAGCAGCAGCAAAGGCAACTAAGGAAGCAAAGGAAGCAACAGCAAAGGAAGCAAAGGAAGCAAAAGCGGCAGCAGCGAAGGAAGCAAAAGAAGCAAAGGAAGCAGCAGCAAAGGAAGCAAAGGAATTAAAGGCGGCAGCTAAAGCAGCGAAAAAGCATTAGATTAGATAGTAAATTAGATAGTAGATTAGATAGTAAATATATAATAAATATTGTTTTTTATCTTATGTCGCATAAGCCAGACCACAATTGCCGCCAATAAATACCACTTGATTAATGCGCTCCTCAAAAAGCGTCATGTTAAAATTGTAATCATATATGCGCCATGTCGGCTTATTAATACCAATGATGTCTCCCGTGGTAGGGTCACATATAGTCAAACTTTGCGCCAAGGGATCTAGAGGCGGGATAATCGTAGTAAATTCCATCTCAATTTGATTAAACCGGCTCATATTTATCGCACCGGATGGCTGTAAATCCGAGTTGCTAGAATTCAGACAAAAGTTGTAACAATAGAGTCCGGACGGCGCATTACCGGCAGTTCTCGTATATTTTTCAATGTAATTATAAACCCCGGCAGGTTGTATGTTCTCTCGATAAGAACCGTCTAACAAAATACCCATGACGAGTAAAATATACTTGTCATTTTCTCGCGTATAGGTGGGGGTAATTAACAGCCCGGTCAAATTACCACTGGGATTCACGCCGGGGCCGATATTCACCGGAACCAGCTGATTTAGCGCATCAGTTCGATAAACCGTATATGCGCCCGACGATGGTGCTGGAATAATATCTTGCGGCATATAATTGTAAGGCCAATTAGTGTAATTCGACCATTCATTGCGTAAATTGATGTCGCTGCGCTGGAAATAGAACATCCAATTGGCGACCATACCGAGCGAATCGAGCGCCACTTTGTTAGGCCCGGTTACATTATAATATATTTGTTCGTGGACTTGTTTGATTAAATATTTCTGCTCTTCCAGGGCGAATACGCGCTCTTCTTCATTGGATAAAAAACAATAGGTACAGTTTAAATGAACATCCGCGTTCCACAGGGTTCTCTGATCAGAGTAAGAGTTGATGCCGATATTGATATCGGGAGGCGGCTGTAAAAATCGATAAAACTGCATATACCAGGTATTAAAATTGGGCGCCACATAAGGGAAATTAAAGGTGGAATCGAATACATCTCGGAGCTGAAAAAGCTGGTCAATCGGCTTCAATGTCACATTGATATGTAGCTCATTGTATTGAAGAGAGGTTAGAGGGAATGCCATCTGGGTTTTAAGTCCAAACCAATTATTCAATGGAATATACAAAATGCGACCTCTAATAGACGGCTCGGGACCGGCTAATGCGTCGGTGTAATACGCATTTGGATACGAATTGACGCGAGAACCGGAATTAGCAGGGTCGAATAATTCTGGCGTGCTCCCAATCATTTCATTAAATAGCACTTTTTTATCGGTATTAAAGTCTCGCTGGACAGATGCTAACAAATAGTCGCCAGAATATTCTTGAAGCGTATAATTGCCACAAGTAATGCTTATTTTAGAAATCATTTTCGCTCCTAAATTCTGTATCCACCTGAATTCGTATGGCACCCATGTGTCATTATTGGTGCTCTGGCTAGGGTCTTGCGGGGGCAAAATCGGACTCCAAATGTTAGGAAGTGCGACGGAGAGATAGCAATCCATTAGCAAGTCGGCGTATCGTGGAATTTTAAATGTGTAGGTAGATTCTTCTGATAATCGCAATGTTTTAGAACCGTCGAAGTCGACTCTGAATTTTTGTAATCCGAAATTGGTATATTGCGCAAAGGTGGATTTAAAAAATGTTTTAGATGGATTGCCATTTAAAATGATATTTTGTTGCCCTTGAGCAACTAATTGCATTAAACCGCCGGCCATAATTAGTATATATGGTGATAATTATTTAATTCTTTATTTGGGTATATAATTTAACTTATAAAGCGTCCAATGTAAAGAGTCCCAATGTAAAGAGTCCCAATGTAAAGAGTCCCAATGTAAAGAGTCCCAATGTAAAGAGTCCCAATGTAAAGAGTCCCAATGTAAAGAGTCTCGTCCAATGTAAAAATCTAAAGTTAAAATATTATAATAATATAATATGTCTGATGAAACTGTAAAAAATGCGGTAAAATCGCTATCCGATATGAAAGACGACACTGTAACATTGGCTGCTTCCATTGTAGCGATTGTGCTATTATTAATCGCATTATTAGCTTATATGTATGTTTCGGGAACCTTTTTTTCGGATGGATTAAATGTCAGGAATTGTAAAAATATGGATGAAATGTTCGGGACATTAAATGGCAAGATAATTTCGATTGATACGACCAATGAATTATATCAATATTCACTTAGGGATTATTATATAAAATCGGCATATAACGCATGTTCAGGTGGGAATTATAGAAACGGATATGTCAATACCTGTATATTAAAGGATTTACTTAAGCAAGGTGTAAGAGGCCTTGATTTCGAAGTATATTCCATCGACAACCAGCCGGTTGTAGCTAGTTCCACCTCAGAGAACTATTGTGTAAAAGAAACATTTAATTCAGTGCCCTTTAGCGAGGTGTTAAATATCATTAGAGACTATGCTTTTGCGAATTCTACCGCTCCGAATCAATTGGATCCGATTATTTTACATCTTCGTATAAAGAGTTCAAACACAGAGATGTATGATAATTTTGCGAAACTTTTAGAAAGTCACAATAGTATGTTGATGGGGAAACAATATAGCTTTGAAAATCAGGCCAAAAATTTTGGAGCAGTTAAATTGTCAGACATGTCGGGGAAAGTTGTGATAATAGTAGATAGAAGTAATCTTGCGTTTTTGGAATCGGAAGCATTTTACGAATATGTGAATATGACAAGCAATTCTATTTTTATGCGAGCACTAAATTATTATGATATAATAAACGCACCGGATATGGTAGAGCTCATAAACTACAATAAATTAAATATGACGATTGGGATGCCGAATAAGGGGTCGGACCCTGATAATCCGAGCTCAATCACGATGCGAACCTATGGCGTCCAGATGTTAGCAATGCGGTATCAGGTAGTGGATACTAATTTGGAAGAGAATGACATGTTTTTCAATGATGCTGGTCGGGCGTTTGTTTTGAAACCGGAGAAGTTGCGCTATGTTCCGGAGACGATGCCCGATCCTGTGGTTCAGGACCCCACGGTGTCTTTTGCTACGCGTGAAGTGAAGACGGATTTTTACCAGTTCGAAATATAATGGCTGGGTTCGAAATATAATGGCTGGGTTCGAAATATAATGGCTGGGTTCGAAATATAATGGCTGGGTTCGAAATATTAAGTTCTGAAAATGTCTTTAAGCCATAATTTAATTAAATTATATAAAGAACCCAATTTAAATACTTAATTTTAAACCAATTTAATAAAAAAATTGAAATTAAATTGAATATAAAAATAGACTTAAATACTATATTAAATACTATATTAAATACTATATTAAACATACAAATGTCAAATCGCGAAATTATTTCGAAAGATGTTGAGCAGTTGACAGAAATCATAGAAGACTTATTGGAAGAAGGCGAATCGTTTTCTGAACCAGAATGTAATTTATGGCTTGAATCTCTTGTTCAAAAAGACTTTTTACGGTTTACTCCACAAGAAGATACCCTGTTTTATATATTGAATCAATTCATTCCGCAATCCTTATGCGAATCGCAATTAACAGGAATCGAATTATTAATTATGCGGCAATTCTACACAAACTCCAAGGCCACATTCGTTGTTTACAATACGCAGAAGGGAAAAACAGCGATCTTAAGTAAACAGATAAAACAAATCAAACAGAAGGCAGGATTAAAACCGGTATTCTACATTGTCGTGTCCAATGACAAGACATTAGCAGACCAATCATCTGAATCGATTCAAACAATGATTAAAGACTGTGACTGCGAAGTATTTACCTTGTCGTCGAATACAAAAACCACATTCGAAGATTTGAAGACAAAAATCGACGCCTACATTGCGGACGAAGACAATGAATATAAGACGCCAGTCATCGTTGCTTTGAACAATATATCGCAAGAAGATAAAATCATGAAGCTGATGGCGCATGTTCAGTTTAAAAATATTCGCAATCCTCGCGTCAAAAATGTGCCCATGTTTGATGAAGCGGACCAAACTTATCCGCGAATTAGAGATAAATCTGTAAGATATAAAGATAAGACTGAGAGCTTTTTAGGAATGATAGACAAAGAGAATCGTTCATTAGAAGCCATTTATTGGATTTCTGCTACAGAAGGTGAACTATTAGAGGGAAGATATCCGGAATGTGAAAATGCGGCAAATTATGAATGCGATGAGGAAGAGATCACTTGCCCAACTTATAGAGCCATGCACCATTCGTCGACACAATTTAGGATTGTAAAACACGGGACGCGCGAAAGTAAGAATGGATATGCTATTAGAAACATAGAGGAAAACGAGGACCATTTTACAAAACCGCTTACTTTGCTTTCTGGAGAGAAGTATTACAGAAAGATGATTATAAATTCATGTTCAAGGCGCAGTAGCATGATTGAATTAGCAAGAAACTTAGTAAACAGAGATAAAGGCTGGCATGTCATGGTTTTCAATCAAACTGGATTGACTGTCTTGAAATATGGCGACCCAGTTACAAAAATACTAAAAACAAAAACAAGGATCGATGGTAAAATAATACCATTTAACAAGTTATTATTTGAAACTTATAAAAAATATAATTTAAATGACAAACCCTTAGCTATTATAGGTAACAGAAAGGTAAACCGAGGGACTTCGTTTCATTATGCGCCTCCACCTCCAAATGGAGGCGAAGGATTAATTTGGACCGACATCATGTTAGGTGATATTTCGGATAAAAACCAGGCGGTTCAAAAGGCCGGGCGAGGTGGCGGTAAAATAGCACATTGCCCGCAATATCCGGAAAATGAAATATATTATTGGACAACTCAAACCACTTTTAGCCTAATATGCACCCACAATAGCCGAATTGATGACATCAATAAAAATGTGTCTGGCTGTAATATCGGTGATGCTTTTAAGAGCGCGTCTGAAAGAGTTAAAGCAACTGTAGTGACTCACACAGCAGATAAATCCAAGTTTCGTGTATACACAAGTATAGAAGATATCGACTATGTCGTCAAGAACATTGCTAACAAAACATATTCATTTCAAGCAGTAGATGCGGAGGGATTTATTAAAACATCATTGAATGGGCCATCTAAAGTCGCGACCATATTTGAAGCAATAAATAAGGTTAGCAGCGGATATACAGGGCAACGAGATGCGAATTCAGGTGGAAGAACAGTGTATCCGTGTTACTTGGACATCGCAGATAATAGAACGCTATTGTATGTGGTGCTTATTGACAACTTGCGCACCGCATCTGCTCTCTCTGATGAGACGGACGAGCTCTGGCAAGAGCAAAAGCGACAAATTTCGGAATATGGTCGAAATATCGAAATCCCTCAGATTGACACGGGAAACCTAATAGAGAGCTTAAAGCAGGAGGTCTTTGGATTTGAATAGCTTAGAAATAGCTTAGAAATATCGTATAAAATTAAATAATATAAAATTAAAACAACTTAAATATTTTTTACTACAATTAAATATATCAATGTTTTCTTTTTTCGACAATATGAGCAAAGCAAGAGAAGAATGGTTAAATAAGCCGGTCACTGTGCCAAATACAGCAGCATATTTAAACGCATTAGTAAAGTTAGAAGCAAGGACAAAGCTAGAAGCAAAGACAAATGCTAGTACCAAATAAACAACCTAATATTTTGATTATATTATATAGATAATATATAAATAATATAATGAAAAAAAATGATACCTGTAAGAATTTAAAATTCGAAGACTGTGAATTAGCAATATTAAGACAAGCAGTGGATATCGCGGAAGAAAAACAGGGGAAAATTGCGGCAAAATCACCAGAAATCAAACGCATTATAGGAATCGTTGAATCCTTTTTAAGGCAAAAACAGTTGATTTGTTACGGCGGCACTGCGATTAATAATATCCTGCCAAAACAGGACCAATTTTATAACAAGGATGTGGAAATTCCCGACTACGACTTTTTCAGCTGGAATGCGCTAACAAACGCAAAAGAGCTGGTAGACCTGTATATTAAAGAAGGCTTCGTCGAAGTAGAAGCGAAATCAGGGCAACATCATGGCACCTATAAAGTATATGTGAACTTTATTCCTGTCGCGGATATATCCTATATCCCAAAGGAACTTTTTAATGCGCTTAAAAAAGAAGCAATTAAAGTGAGCGGTCTACTATACGCACCGCCAAATTATTTACGCATGAGTATGTATTTGGAGTTGTCTAGACCTGATGGGGATGTGTCTAGGTGGGAAAAGGTTTTAAAACGGCTGACGCTATTGAATCGCAATTATCCATTATCAGCACATCAATGCTCACATATTGATTTCCAAAGGAAGCTGTCGTCGAGTACAACAGATGGTATAAATGACGATGGTATAAATGATGATGGTATAAATGACGAGATAAATGTAGGTAAGGGTTTCCACAAGTCGCTAAGTTATTCAAATAGAAAATCTAGAACCCCTTTTAATAAATCTGAACAAATATATGAAACAGTCAAATCGACCCTAATGGATCAAGGGGTCGTGTTTTTTGGAGGATATTCCGTGTCGTTATATTCGCAATATATGCCAGGACATTTAAGAAAACGACTCGAAAAAATACCGGATTTTGATGTTTTAGCAGAAGATCCATTAATTGTCTCGCAAATAGTAAAAGAACGCTTACAGGATATAAATGTAAAGAATGTGAAAATAATGAAACGGCCTGCAGTGGGAGAAATCATCGCGCCTCATTATGAAATCCGCGTAGGCAACGATGTGGTAGCATTTATTTATGAACCACTAGCGTGCCATAGTTACAATGTTTTAAAACAGCAGGGTTATGATATTAAGGTGGCGACCATTGACACCATGTTAAGCTTCTATTTGGCGTTTTTATACGCGAATAGACCATATTATGATAAGAACCGTATATTATGTATGTCAAAATATTTATTTGAGGTACAAGAGAAGAATAGATTACAGCAGAAAGGCTTGTTAAAAAGGTTCAGTATAAACTGTATTGGTCATCAGGAAACGGTGGAGGAGATGCGGGCGGAAAAGACGGAGAAATTCGCGGAATTAAAGGATAAAAAGAAAACGCCTGAATATGATGCGTGGTTTTTGCGATATAGGCCTTTGGATGCGAAAGAGACAACTCCTTCGAAGAAAACAAAGAAGACAAAAAGGGCGAAACCAAAAAAGAAGACAAAGAAGCGAAATGGGTTGTTCTTTTAAGGGCATGTGAAATAGTACTGCCGTCTTCGCTTCGCAGACCTTATGAACCCATGCTTTTAATAGACCTTATGCTGTAAGGCTCTTTAATAGCATTTGCCGTCATCTTTTAATATTTAATAGACCTTATGAACCCATGCTTTTAATAGACTTTGGTTACCTTAAAAACTTGCTCTGGCTGTTATCAATGAAAAATGTAGGAAACACAAATTTATGCGGATTAACAAGCGGCAACTTTAGTAAAAAGAGGCCTAAAATAATAAATACGATTCCCAAGTATTTCAAAGGCTCGTCGAATCCTTCTCCTAGCACGACAATAGCAGCAATAGATTCAACTAGCGCGCTCAATCCGTCCCAAGCCGCGTTCACTACTAGCACTTGCGATCCTTGTAATGAACGAATTAACGCATATACGACACCGATATATCCTATAGTTCCGGCCGCAAAGTTTTTCATACCGCCATTTTCTGCGAATTTTTTGTAGCCGAAATCCCCGACAATCTCTGCTATCACGATTAGACCAATATCAGTATAACTCATCTATATTCTATCTATATTCTATCTAGAATAAATTCTATATTTTTAAAAGGCCGAATTTATTTGTTTCATTGTCTTCGATATCGAGAAAAACAGGAACCCAAACGCAATCGAAGTAAATAAAAGCCCATTTAAATTATAATTACCATCATTGTGACATACCAAAGGAATATATTTAAACAATGTTTGCTTCAAAATCGGCAACTGGAACAAAAAATACAAAATAGAAATCAATAGCGGTGTCTGTAATTCGTCATAAACAATATCCAATGAATTTTTCATTTGCTCTTCCTTAGCATAAGAATTGATATATTCATTGCCGGTGGAATCATTAATATAATCCGTGTTAGTAGGAGGAGGGACATAATTAGGCTGAACATAGGTGTCTTGCGTATGATGTTGGGTGTTTTGTGGAATATCTCTGCTAGGTAACATGGTCGCACCGGCGACGCTGGCTTGCTGTAATCCATTGACTATTTGGCTGATGGTGGATTGATCTAAAGACATGCCGATCTGCTGTAAAGGCTTTTCGCTTGCTGACATGGAAATGTTATTTGCGTTGGAACCCATGGGATCTGTTGGTAGATCATTGATGTTAGTTGTATTAATATCAGTCATAGTATATTATATATTATATAAATAATTGCGATTAATTTACGCAGAGTGTTAACTAAACGGCACAATTTCCTTTGTCGTATCGCATTTCACGGCATTTTTCTGTAGTTTATAGCAGGTATCGTCGAATTTGTAGATTGCGTCATCGATTTCTTCAATTGGTGGCGCGGAATAAGAAATACAATCCTTGCCGACGCAAACTTGTCTAAATAAAGTGGCCAGGCCGAAACCAATTAATATAGACATTAGATATCTACCGGTTACGGAGTGGACAAATTTAGATAAATGCACAGGCATTATGTTATAAAGTAAGTATATATTTTATAATACACAGAGTTTGTTAGTTGCTTTAACCATTGAACCATTATTGTATCGGAACTGTTTTAATGATAAGAGGATTAATAGGACAGTCCAATTCAGACGGTTTAAATTGATAACATTGCTCAACTTTGTCCTTATACAAAATGTCTTTGTAGTTGGAGGGGGATGGATATTTGTATATTTTTTTAGAATCCGGTCCTAGGAAATAGATAAATACTAATCCGATAATAAAACTACTTAAAAAGACTGGTATAGATATATATTTTGATATCATTATAATAGTTATAAATAATAATGATATTTTAAAATGTGTAAAGAATTTTATCCGTGACTAAAGCATGACTCTAAAAAGCATGACTCTAAAATGTAGTAAAACGCAATCTGCGTCCCAGATTAGACGCAATTGCGTTCAAATATGGATTATATTCATTAGAATAATATTCCGGAAATAAACCGGCCCATATTTTCACCGCTTCATCTGATTGTATTGCTGGATTCACGCTAGTATTTTTATCAGGTTTAGGTAAAAAAGACATCCACATACCAGAAGAGTCCGCGTTTAATAACTTATTATAAACCGCATTACCGTAATCATACTCTGTATCGCTGATTTTTCTGGGTGGTAATAATAGACCATCCGGGTGAACAAATTCTCTACTAGATATATAGGGAACCTTCTTTTGTCTTTTAAGGTCGGCAAATTCAACAAAATGGTCCACTGTTTTCTTCATCCAGGCTTCATCTTCTGATAAAGCCGCTTTATATTCCGACGAAAGTGCGTTCCATATTTGCTGATATTTCATGTCTCTTTGGCCATTTTCATTAGTCCAAGAAATGTCGCCCCCGGGACCCTTTCGAGGCATGACGACACCGTCGACGCCCCTATATTGTTCTGGATAAATATCCGCGACAGAACGAACATTGCCCACTTCTGCTTCTGCTTCTGTCGCATTTTGTAGAATCAATTTTTTCCTTAAATTGATAGGAACACCGGCGACATCTTCTACGAGAGATGGTCTCAATTTTCTCGTCTTTTTATGAACTTGTTCTAAGTTTTTATTATTTGTTGTAATCTCAGTATTATCAAAACCAGAAACACCCCTAGTAAATGATTTCAATTTATTGGCGCCATATAAATTGAACTCTAAATTTTGAAGACTATTTTTCTTCTGAATTAAAATATAAAGGTCCCCTTTTTCAGTTGGGTCTTCATTATCCTTTTCTTCTAAAAAATCAACATAATTTACTTCATATTTGAGATTTCTAATTGATTTTGTTAGTGGCAACATTTCATCTACATATAATCTCATTGCTTTATTTACGACTTCGACATTACCAGATTGGTCGAATGTCTTAATCATATCCTTAAATGGTAGCAAATATTCCATCCCGAATTTGTCTTCGTTTTTTTTGATTAAATCGTGTTTGACTGGATTATCGTTTTCTCGTATATTAAGTTCCATGACGAATCCGGCTCCTTCGGTCAATGTCTTCAATTCGGAAGTATCATTATTAAAAATTGCGATTGCTTTTGATTGGTCGCTGTATCCAAACATCATATTATTTTTGTCGATGATGATTTTATTTTTAATATAATTTATGTCTTCCTCGGTGCTCATTAATTCTTTATTTAATTCGCTAAAAAAAGTGTAATCGAAATTAATATCAAAAGGACAAGGGTTGCTTAAATCACCGCAACTTGCGATAAAGGTTCTGCTATTTTCTTCCGAATCTTTTTTGATTGTAAAAATACTTCCTACATTTCGTCTACAATTGATACATTCGGCTTTAGGTAGTTTCTGGTATTCGATGCGTTTTTCTCGTTTACTCTTGTCATCTGTCTTTAATATCGGTTTAACATATTTGTTATAATAATCGGTTTCGTATTTAGATTTAAGTTTATAATATTCATTCATGGCTTCATTGATAGATATTTTTTCTTTTGGTCCGGTTTCCTTTGATCCGGTTTCCTTTAATTCAGATTCACTCATTATAATTTATGGTTATATATTTATTCTATAAATAAACACAAAGCACAAAGCACAAAGCACAAAGCACAAAGCACAAAATTATGAATATGTTGTCCCAAGTTCATCATCCCAATGCGGCAAACCAGTTATTAATTGTTGCTGTTCTCTGAGTTTGGTATTTTGGTAGTTTTTAATTTTAGATAATATATACTGTTTTTTCTGGACTTCCTTTTTAAGAATTTCTTCCGGTGTTAGTTTGCCTTTGTATTTGTATAACAATAGAACCCCTAAAATAATAAAAAAGATGATTGTTACACCAATGTTAAACATGGTATTGTTATATTTTTCTTTAAACAGGTGACATTGTTTTAATGTTTCATTTAAGAAGTATTTAACACCGGGTTCAGTTAAAATAGGTTTAGCATAATTATTAAAGTCCATATAATGTTCGCTTTATAAATACATATAAAAAACAAAAAAAAATTATACCAATTATCTATATATGGATATTTCGTTTTATTCGTTATTCTTATTTATAATAACTACATTACTATATATTTCTTCTGTTCCGGTAATTGGTAAACCCAAGTTGATGTTAGTTAAAAATAGTTTATCGGAAGCAGAACTTGGCAAATATTATAGCGAGAGCATGAAAAAAATGGGTATGTTTTTATTGATAGTAATTTGTACCCAATTAGCATTAAATATCTCTTATTTAATTGATAAGTGTCAGGGCAGTGCTGGTAAAAATGTAGGCGCGGGTGTTATTTTAACATTGATTCCGTGGTTGTTAATTTTTGGAGTAATGATGATGATTATCACCGCATTTTCCGGATTAAAAAATGTATTTTCGGATGTAATTGGCTATTTTGCGATTTCGGGAAGCGCATCTGATTTATTGAGTCAGGTTTTAATAAGCACAAATATTAACGATTTAATAGACAAGGAACCAGACCCTCGAAAACAAAAGGAACTTACTAGTGCGGCAGAAGCGTTAATGAAAATTTGCGGAAACAATTCTATATTAATAAATCAAATGTATCCGGATAATTTTATAAATATTTGGGACAAGATGAAACCGCTAATGAAGAAAGGTGTATACGAAGCAGATGCCGGACCTGAAAGTTTAAAGCAGCAAATATTGGATTTAGTGGTTCTACGAGAAAACATAGGCGAAGGTTTATGGTATATATACACTGCTATATTGGTGTCGTCTATTGTTTACTATAATTTAGATACAAGAGGGTGTGTAAAGGATATTAATAGCATTAAAGCGGAATATGATGCTTACGAGAAGGGTCAGGCGGAGCAAGAGAAGCAAGAGGAACTGAATAATTCGACTGTTTATACGATTTCTTAGGGACAAGGGCCTAAGCGTGTCTAATATTAGTTTTCTAAATTATCTTTAAGTTGTTTTAAATTAATATAACTAATATAAGTTTAATTAATTTAATTAATTAAATTAATATATATTAGTTATATTATGGTTAGTAATAACGGGATTTTTGGCATCGTTATGGGTTCAATATTTGTTGGTTGTAGTTATATGGCTTACTATTACGATTCATGGAGCCCTAATGAAAATAGTGACACAAAAATTGGAGGGAAAAAGAGTTCAAAGAAGGCTCAAACAAGGAGGTCTCGAATAAAGAAAGGTGTCTAATATTAGTTTTCTAAATTGTCTTTAAGTTGTTTTAAATTAATATATATTAATTATTTCAATCCGAAATGGTCCTAACAGTAACAGTAATACTAATTCGTGGCTCATGAGAACTATTGTACATACCTTAAAAAATTGAAAAATAATATTAATACCTTTTCGGTTGTATTAATATTATAAAAAAGAACTTAAAGAACAAATTAAAGAACAAATATGAACGCCATTTCATTACCCATCGAAATAAATAATTTAATCCTGGAATTCACAGGATACCATAAATTCAGAATGGGAAAATATTTAAAACAACTAGATGTCAATTGCGCGCAAATTGTGGAGCTACAGGAACGACTTTTAGCAAGACCTCAGATAAAAAACGGATTCGTCGTTCTACAATTTAACGAAGATTCAAAAATAGCATTATTTGACCATACTTATAACTATCTTTCAAGCAGCAGATTATAAAGCAGCATAAAGCAGCATTCTATAACAGTTTGGGATATGATAAATAGTAAGAAACAAACAAATAAGATAAAATTCCTAAAATAACAGAAAAAAGCCATATTGGCATAATTGTTTTATTTTTTGTTCCAACTCCAAATTCCCGAATGCTACCATCTTGCTTATATAAGCATCCTGGTTTCGCTAAATAAACTGCTATAAAAATAACAATAAACAGTATTATAGCGGCAAAGGTTATATTATTTCTTATAAAGGTTCTTAACATATTAGTTATAATATAAAGTTTTATAAAAAATTTGTTAGTTTACTCTTCTCGTTCATCACCCTCCGGATCGCCATCTTCATAATCTTCCCCAATATCTCCCATTTGTAGTTCATCCGCGTCTATGAAATCTTGAACCGCCATATCATCTAAAGCATCGTCTAAATCGATATCCATATTATTTTCATCAATCGCGCCCGTTCGCCGAAGCCCATTTTGTATTTCCGCAATTCGCGCCGACACCTGTTTTTCATGCTCGTAGTTTTCCGGGTCATATTCTCGAATGCCTTTAGATAATCCAGTAGACCAAACCCCCAATTTATAAATTTTCAATACATTTTCTACTTCTCGCTGTTCGTCATCTAGATCTCGCAATCTATCAGTAAATGTGTATTTTTCCGCTTCTTTCAGTTTAAATATAAGGTCGTCCACTTTGTCATAAGATAAGTCAATCGATTTCTTAGATTTCATCATAATGGTGATGTATGTTACTAATAAGCGCGCCGTATCTTCTTGTAATTTATCTACATTGCCTTCCAAATATATATCCTCCGTTTCGGCGATTTGTAATTGCTCCTCAACTAAAAAGTCCGCACTATACACCGAGGTATTATCAGTCTTCGGAGTTTTAAGCATTTGAGAAGCCATAACCGGATCTTTTGTTAGATTAATGTAATCAGTAAATATCTGAAAAATATAATATTCATACAGCAGCGTCGTCGTTCGTTTGTCAAATACATTGTAGAGTTCTTGATCGCCGATCTTTACACTCGTCGTAACCGGTGTGACCTGCGACAGTAAAAGAATATTCTTGCTTTTATTTTGTATTTCCGTTACAACATTATTAATAGCATTATTATTAAAAAATTTCGATAATCCTGCTAAATCATTGCCAATGTCCTCCATCAAAGCCGAATTGTGACTTGGTGCGAATTTCCAATAAGCATGCGGTGTAAACGCGATTTCATTTTTATTTAAAATAATGTTCGGAAATACAACTGAAAACATCGAAATGAAATTCTTATTAAAATTGATGTAGTTATACATTGCGTCATCTGAAATTTTCATATCATCGTTTCTTCGATGAATGTCGAATTGCCAAACAGACAAATCATCTAAGAAGGCTGATATTTTTTTCAGTTCGGAGCTTCCTATTTTTGCTTTGCGCTTAATAAAGCTGACCATTTCTTTGCGCATATTGTCAGTGGCTTTGGCCAAATAATTTTTCAGCTGCTTCATATCATCCGTATCTTCTTGAATCGATACATCAAATGTGTCCAAAAGCACTTCTAGTTTATTTCTTAACGCCTTTGCCACATTTTCTTCGTTCTCCATTTCCATTTTAACTAACACGCGTCTTAATGATTCGGAGCAAGAAGGAATCGCATAAGACAGCGATATATTAATAATATTATGTCTGCTGACGACTTGAAGTAGACGCAAGAACATGTCTTTGGTATAGTGTCTATCATCGCGCTTCAATCTGGCTATTTTTTCTTGGATTGTATCCGACTTGGACAAATAGACCGGTTTGTCTACGCAAATAGCGATTAAATCATCTGTTAATGGAATAGAGGATTGAAAATGGCAAAGATTTATAAATGCGCGATAAATTATCTCATCGCTAAAATCATTGGAAATGTCCGGAAACAAGCGCTTCGTATCGACCTCGCTCATCATAATGGCGCTTTCTGTTAGTTTATAGCTGCTGCGTAACAGCGAAGTCAGCTCCCTAACAATTTGATTATTAACCCCGATATTGGGATTTTCTTGTATAAAATATTGAAGCGCCGTTAAATTCATGTGCTCATTTTCATTACAGCAAGCATTAATCATAAATGGCTGCGCCGATGCTTTCATTAACAGGTCCTTTGTTTCTACTATTTTTTGTATTTCTTCTTGTATAGCAAGCGAAAACTGGGTGATTTTAGATTGAATAACTAACAATTTTTCTATTTGTCTGGGGCTGCCCGAAATAAGGTCGGACCTTAATTCCTCTTCAAATCCATCGCTAATACTGACTAGTCCTTTGATATGAAATGGTCTCAATGGCGGCAAAAAGTTTACCCAACCGACCAACGCATGTTCGACTGGTATATCGTTCTTTTCCGGATTTAATAGCAGATATTCCACCTTTTCTCTCATTTTTTGACCAACTTCTGAATTTCCCAAAAGATATTTAATTATAAACGCTTTTAATGTCGCAGTCATCTTTTCTACATTTACTTTGGCTATCGCATTCCAAGGAATGGTTTGTGGGTTTTTATATTTATGCGCAATACATGCCAGATAATTTAATCCAGAGTCGTCGCCCTCTCCCTCGAATGGGAATCCGTTAAAGGAGCGCACACATCCAGGAAATGTCTTCCTGGTTTTAATCGATGGGATGCTCGTTTGTATAGCAATTAATATCATACCCAACGATAAATATAGTAGAGCAGAACTGTAGACAATCATATATTCAGGCAATTTCTTGCCCTTTTTCGCTGCTTCCTTTTCGCGTTCCTTGTACGCCGGCTCCTTTTCAATTACTTTTACATCAGCCATGAGTTCCGTCACTACTTTAATGATATAGTCGTGCATGGAGTCCAAATTGACGCCCATATTAGAGGTAATAGAAATAATAATATTAGAAACAAGCTGACCTTCAGGAGACAATCGTTTTTCCTTTTTAGAAACGCGTTCCGCGTGCTCTTCGATCGCGACATCGTTCGCATCTCGTTCCATTATGCTTCTGCTAAGATCTTTAAACCCCGCCTTAAATCCGTCCGAAACATCGAAATCGATATAGCGAATAACTTCACCGCTGTGTTCGTCGACCCACGCGTCGCCATTGTCGCCCAGTTTGCCAATCTTTTTAATAATAGTTTCCATTTGTTTCTCGTATTTTTCAGGCCTCCTAACAAAAGTGCGTGCTAGAATCACCCGGAATGAGGGGATAAGCTTTGTATCCGTTTCCTTACAATAAAACCACCAAATATCTTCCATGTCGCCATCATTTATATTGGGAGCATTTAGATTCCCTGGCCGGCAAAATTTATCTGCGAATAAAACAATGTCATTCTGTTGTTTGACGAAATCCGATTGTCCCACGATGAGATTACATAGCTTGACATAAGGCGACACCTTTTGATTCAGCATAGCCTCTGAAATGCTGAGTCCCAATTTATATTTATAGTCATTGTATTTGTAAAACTCGTTATTATGTAGCGTTTGAATGCGCGCCATAACATTCTCGAAATAAGACAAATGCTTATTAACATAGTTTGTTAGTTCATCCTTAGATATCTTGTAATTTTTATCAAACTGTTTCATAACATCTTTCAGCGCAGTCGATACCATAGTTTCCTTTGTAACTTCTATCGTTTCACACGCTTCGTCCGGTGTTTTCTTAGTATTATAAATACAGCTAGGATTGATATTACATAAAACATCGGTGTCTATAATAAACCATTTAGGGTCAACTTCTTCGGCTTTAACCCACATGTTATTTTTCCTTATATAGTATTCCAATTCGGCTAAATTGGCTTCCTCCTGTGGTTCAACTGAAATGATAGCATATTGCCCTTCAATCACTTTTTTCGCCTGATTGACTAGCGTCTCGGCCAAATAATCCGCATCTCGTTCCTCCTTTTTGTATTTTATTTTAAGCTGTTCCGCAATATATATTTGTAGTTCTTCAGGAGTGAGTGTATCGCGTTCCCTTTTAAATTCACTATTTATCATATCATAATCAGTTGTATCATATTCCCTGTCAAAATAAATGATTTTATCATTATCCTCTTCTAGTTTTTCTCTTGTGAAATACTTTTTAGCAATAACATATGAGGAACAGTTATCTTTTTCGAGCGCTTTTTCTAGACTGGCCTTCATTGTTTCCTTATCGGCTTCGAATAATGGATTTAGTTCGGTGGGATACATGAGTGGCAAGTTAGAAAAAGCAACAGCAGTATTATATAAATTGCCATAATCTGTCATGATTACTTTCTTAAGAAGTTCAGATGAAGACCTGAAATTTTCAAATGAAAAATAACAATCATATGCGTCGAAAACCCTAATTCTAGTTTCATAACTGTTATCCAGTATTTCAAAAAGAGTAGAAGGGGCGTTTTTTGTCGATTTTATAGATTTAATGGTGGCAAATGCTCTGCTGTATTCGACATATTTAGAATTATATTCTCTTATTTTTTCTTTAATAAATTTATCTATTTCCTTATAATTCATGTAGGTAAGGTCGTCGGAATAAATCATAAAGGGTTCTAAATAAGTGATTAAATTGGAAATAGATAATTTCCCTTTGATGTATTTTTTAACGAGATTGAAAAGGACGATGATTTTTGGGACAATGATTTTCAAAAATTGGTTGTAAATTTCCTGGTTTGTTAGTTTGACGCCTCCAGGCATCTCGTAATCAGATAGATTTAATTCATAGTTTTTAATATTGTCGACAAAGTTGCCGTCATCGAATTCCAATTCGTTGTCTAGACCGTCGATTTCGACCGATGATATATTGGATCGTTGCTTAAGAAGTTGCCAATAGTTTAAGAAATGTATATTTAAATTGGCTTTAACTAACAAATTAGAACCGGGTAAATTAATCTGTGAAAATTGAACAGTTGGTTCTGGAAGGGTAAGTATGGAAGTGATGGCGATCTCGTCGTCGTTTGTTAGTTTAACGCGGTCGGCGTCCATTTTGGCTCCCTTAAAAAGCCCATTTTCAACATGAAGCTTATCTAATCCCAAGTTGTATTTCTGGATGATGAATTTTCGAGCAGTTTCTCGCCCATTGACAATAACGGTGGAATATAAATCGTTTAAATTGTCAATAATGGCGTTTATGTTTGTTTTCACATTGCCTTCGACGATGATTCTATTTTCAGAGTTAAATGCGTCGCTACTTTCCATATTTCCAGAAGAAAACGGGGTTAGATATGGATTCAATGCGCTATACAGTCCGGAATATTTATTTTGACCCTCGATGCCTTCATTAGACTTGTATCTTCTAAATAGACTAGACATTTCTAAAATATTTTGATTTTCGGGTATCACTTCAATGTCGCCGGTTCTTTCGTATGCGTTACCCTCGTCGATAACATATGTTTTTTTTACATTTTTGGCGACCATCATGATCCAATATAGATTGTTTTGAAAGCCAGATAAATATTCAGCAAGAGGGCGATCATTTGCTGTTTTTTGTATAAACCCGGTTACATTTTTATTCTTGTCAAAATTAGAGGACATTTCTCGCAATTGTATAAATCGAGTTATGATGGTGTGGATTCTATTTAAAACATTGTTAGAACGCTTATTGTTTGGAATAACGGAAATCATTTCCTCTAATAAATCACTTGTCTGAGTTTCGAGATTAAATCTATATTTATCTATATCTACTTCGACATATTCTTCTATGTGTATTGTGTTTCCAAATACGATTTCATCCGCGTTAAAAATTAAGCGTTCTATATTTTTCTTTACCTTTGCGATTGGTATTTTTTCTTCGTCTTCTGATTCCAGGTCACCTTCTGGTTCCAAGCCTGGTTCCAATCCTTCTTCCAATCCTTCTAGGTCGCCCTTGTCACCTTTCTCTTCAGGCGCCTCTCGAATCTCAAATGCGTCAATAGGCAGTTCCTCTGGGATGCCGTGATAATCAAAATTAATATATATAGTTTCATCATCCGCCGTTTTAATTTCAATCATATCTTGTTCTAAATCCGTAATTTGGCCTGTAATAATAAGAGGCATATCTCCGCCAAAATAAACATTAATCCAAGTTCCAGTTAGCAGACCATGTTGTCTCGCATAACCTCGATTTGGATTGCTGCTAATTATTTTAATTTCTGTAATACTACCGTCACCGACGACGCCATTTTTATTAATTCGCAATTGTGTTTTTTCGAATGTTTCAGCGTTGATTAGTTTTATTTTATCCTTGTCGATATACTCGATAAGAAAGGTGCCTTCATTAAGTATTTCATTAGTTGGAGCTTTTATTACAATGACATCTCCTAATCTAAGTTTAAATTTAATGACCTTTACTTCTGCCGCTGTCGATGCTTCTGACTCTTCTTCAGCTGCTGCTTCTTCAGCTGCTGCTTCTTCAGATTCATCTTTTTTTACCGTTTCGTCGTCTTTTTCTCCTTTTTCTCCTTCTTCCCCTTCTTTTCCTTCTTTTGATTCCTCGTCTCCTTCTTCTTTATTAGACGATTTGTCGGCCTCTATTACACCTTCCGATGCTTCTACATCCTTTTCTGATAAATTTGAAACTGGGTTTAATTTAATTTCTTCGCTAACATCTTTTATATCTGACATTATCTTATATTTATAATAGAAATTTTTTATCTATATTAGTTACTTAATAAATACTTAATACTTTGATTTAACAAATATAGAAATCAGTTTAAAGACATTTTGCCATTTGATTATAACAAGGATGGGGTTTTCATATAATTTGTCAGAACTTTTGTCATATCTTTTGTCAAATAATCAGAATAGTCCAAATAATCAGAATGACCCGAATAAGTATTATACGATATCGGAATATTATACTAAATCAAATGAAAAATACCAAATTATTAGATATAATAAGGATATTCTGGCGGCAGATCTAATTCCCACTTACGGCCTTTTAAGATCTATTATAGTGAATTCAAATAATCTAGTTATAGGATTTGCTCCCCCAAAGTCCATTCCGGCTGAGCAATTTATAAAAACCTACCCTACAAAGCAATGTCATATTATTGCTCAGGAGTTTATAGAGGGGACCATGATTAATGTATTTTACGACCCCTCTGTATCTTGTTGGAAAATTGCCACCAGAAATACGGTGGATGCGGAAGTGTCTTTTTACAAGAGGGAAAACGACAATAGCAAAACATTTAGAATGATGTTCGATGAAGCATGCCAACAGAATGGATTAATCATAGAGACATTAGATCCCAAGTTTTGCTACAGTTATGTTCTACAGCATCCTGATAATAGAATCGTAGTGCCTTTTTCTAAACCGCAACTCTACTTGGTGGAAGTATACGAATTTTTCCAAACAGAACTAAGATTAGAAGTGATTCCGCGGCGTATATCATACAACGATCAATGGCAAAATACTGGTATTCGTCTTCCAGAAGTATATGAATTTACTAGTTATTCGGAGCTTATTGAGAAGTTTGCGTCGGCGAATACGCCTTATAATATTATGGGCATTGTAATAAAAAATACAAAAACACATGAACGCGCAAAGATACGGAATCCGAACTACGAGGAAGTGAGGCATCTAAAGGGCAACCATTGTAAGTTACAATACCAATATTTGACCCTAAGAAAGGCGGGCAAGTTGCCAGAGTTTTTAAAATATTATCCGGAGACCAAGCGGGATTTTTCGGAATGCCGGGATAAGGTTCATATATTTACAAATACACTACATCAAAATTATCTGGCATGCTATGTTAGAAAGGAAAAGCCTTTAAATATGTTCGGCCCTCAATATCGAACCCATATGTTTAATATACACCGGCAATTCATCGATGATTTAAAGCCGAAATCCCTCTTTGTAACTAACAATATTGTTCAGAAATATGTGAATAATCTACATCCGTCGCAGCTGATGTTCTGTTTAAATTTCCATATAAGGAAGCAAAATGTGGATATTATAAAGGCGACTCAGATGTAATATATATATAAAAAGGGCTTAAAGAAAAACGGTTTAAATATAATAATGTATTTGGTTTATTATTTATTTGATATTTTAGAACAATTTTTAGAAGAGATATATCCGCAATTGAATCCGGATTTTTTTAAAGACAATTTAGTGAATCGGGAATAAAAAGAATTAATATATATTTATTGTTTTTATTTAGGCGTTTATTTGAAAACTTTTTAATATTTGACCTTGGACAAATTCATGGACAAATTCATGAACAAATTCATGAACAAATTCTATTTCTTGCGCCGTCCACTGAAACACTCGATAATCCCCTCTATTTTCCGCACCGCATCGACCATCACCGTTGTTAAAATCTCTTTTACCGCGCTTTTACCTGATGTGGGCGCCGTGAAAGCAATTCTAAGCAAACTGTCGGTATCATGTGGATGCATCTTTTTGAATCCCGTATAGGACAGTGTTTTATGCTCATTGTAAAAGGTCTCATAGAGTTGGTGGTTTAAAATAACTCCTACCGTATAATCTTCGTTCACTAGTGTCGCATCATAACAGTTTTCCAATGTGTTATTTGCCAGCTCTATCGGCAACTCATCTTTATCTAGCAATTGCTTTTGCGCGTCGATTTTTTGAATCAAAATTTCACATGCTCTAATAATAATATCCTTGTTGTCATAAATGCCGACAGTTTGGATGATGAAATCGAAACTTTGCTTCTTGACATAGCGCAATCCTTCTAAAAGATTCCAGTTCTTCGACTCGAAATCGATTTCCGCCGCGGTTTTGCCTTCCTCTGACCATTTATTCCGGCGCAAAGATAGCTGCTTAACCATTTCTTCTCTGTCTGGCGTGAAACCATACGAACAAGTCCCCGTTACATTAAACATACAGTCATCTCTGGCGGTGGAAATACTAAATTCGCATGTCAGCTTAATTCGCTCGCCTGGTATTTCATCTGAAATTTTTGGCCTTAGTCTCAAAAAGTCAATGAAATATTCTCCCTTTCCAGTTGGCGGGATATAGGGAGGAAATATTTCGCGCAAAGTATTGTCTTCTAGGTAGGTATTGGTGGTCAAATTTTTGATTTTGAAATCTCTTGTGGTAACCATAATCATGGTATCCGTTTTATTTTCTACATCTATTTCGAGCAAGTAATTTTTCAAATCGATTTCCAAATCTTTGATACAAATCGGAATACAGCTAAGACGCTGTTTAATAATCTCATTATTAAGGCGAGAGGTGTTGATTGTTATAATCGACTTGTTTTCTTCGTGGGGGGTTGTTTTAAAAACGACTATAGGAATTTCTGACAAGATAACTCGTCTTATTCCATTAGCATAAGAGGTATCTACTCCGCTAAGAGTAAATGTCATTGTGTCGCCGGATTCTTTTAATTCTTCGATTTTAGCACTCATGGTATATGTTAATATAATATGGTATATTTAATATTATATTAATATAATTCAATTTTTTAAGCGGACCAAATATTCAATAACTAACAAATATTATTCAATAATATTCAATAATATTCAATAATATTATTTGTTAGTTATTGGTTTATCCACCTTTTTTTTAAAGCTGTGATAATTTAATGAGCAGTATTTTATATTACAGTAATTTTTGCGAACCTTCCAAAAAATTGTTACAGACTGTTTCAAAAATAGGAGTAGCTAAAGATATTCATTTTATTTGTATAGACAAGAGAATTAAGGATAGTAATGGAAAGATTTTCATTGTTTTACAAAATGAACAAAAGATTATCATGCCTGAGAATGTTACCAGGGTTCCAGCTCTCCTTTTATTGAATCAAAACTATAAGGTTATTTATGGCGACCAAATTTATCAGCATTTAAAACCGTCGCAAGAGGTTCAAATTAAGCAGGCGACTAAAAACAATATGGAACCAGCTTCCTTTCTAGACGGTTTCAGTTTTGGTTCATTTGGCTCAGGAATTGTATCAGATTGTTACAGTTTTTTGGACCAATCCGATTCAGAACTTAGCGTCAAGGGAGATGGAGGGTTAAGGCAAATGCACAGTTATGTTTCATTGAATGAGTCGAGCAATTTAGCAATGCATTTACCGCAAGATGACCATGATTATAAGGCGGACAAATTAAAGGAAGGGGAGATGAGTATCGAAGCACTTCAGCGAAAACGGGACGCGGAACTGACTAACTATAAATAAGGACGATTGTCTTTACACCATTGAAGATTTAAAATGGGACAAATTATGAGTAAGTTTTTTCTGTTTTTATTATAGTAATGACGCATAAAAGTGAGGATTATAAAATTTCTGCCGTAAAATATTATTTTAAAAATAAAGACAACATTAGAAAAACATGTAAAATGAGAAGGCGTAAATTAAAAAATTATAAATAATATACTTAAAAATTAAATGGTTTAAGTATATAGTAAAATATGAGATTGAAAAGTGAATTATATAAAAAAGAACAAGATGAAATAATAGACAAAATTATATCTATATTAGATTTAGAAAATAAAAATACATATACGCTTTATGAATTAGATAAAAATGAAGAAATACAAAAACAAATAATGGAATTAATACCTGAAATAAGAAAATGGTTTTCATTTAATGGAATCAAAGCAGTAGGAGAACCGATTAAAATAAAACGACCTTGGTTATCAATAATAAAACATTTATTGAAAACCAAGTATTTAACACAAACAAGTGAAATGAGAATAATTAAAGACGATAAAACTATACGAACTATGAAATATAACTTTATTCAACAATCATTAAACTCATAAGTTGCTTTTACACCTTTTACACCTATTCTCATTTCAAACGCCGATTATTTAATGTTTAAAATTGGCTTTTGGTCATTTTAAATATATAATTTCGGTTTCATCAAATTCAGTCTCACTTTTAAATTCTTCATATTCTTCATGGTCAAACTCAGTAACACCGAAATCATCTTCCATTAATTTTTCAAGCATCGTTGAAAATGAATAATATTTGTGTAAAATATTTGTTTGGTTATTAGCGGGGTTGTCGCCGTTCCAGTAGCCATCAATAACATGATTGATAACTGTTTTATCTTTTATCATATAATCAAATAACACATGTTTGTACACCTTATATATGTCATTTGATTTGAATACAATGCCTTCTAAAATCCAAAAGAAATATTTTTTTTTTTGGTTTTTTGTAAGATTTATTAAAATTTTAGATTCAATATAACTTTTTAACCCGTTTGATTGAGATAATAACCAATCTTGTTTTAAATTCTGCATTTTTATAAGTGTATATTTAATTAGTCAATTAGTTTTTAAATTCAATTTTTTATTAAATTCAATTTTTTATTAAATTTTATTATAAATTGTTTTTGCGGAAAACTACTTAAAATAAAACCTTTAGGTATATTATAAAGGATGGAAAAAGAAGTAAATCCTCCAACCGACTTTTTCAAAGGAATTAAAATTTCCTTGAAAAGTGTCTTGAAACATCCAGATGTAAATTTACCAAAAATTACAAATGCTGTAATTAAGTGTAATAAGATTGTTATTCAAACATTAATGTTTATGAAACTTTTTTTATTAGACCATTATGAGAAGCATAATGTATTACCCACTATTAATGATGAATTTATTAATTCTTGTATGAAAATATTATGTAATGAAAAATCTACTGGAAGACCACCTAAAAAGGAAATCAAAGAATTAAAAGATACTTTGAGTGCATTTTACAAAACTGATTTTCAACCACTAATTCAAAACGAAAACTTGGATTATACGCATATGAATACCATTTTAGATTATCTTACTATTGATATTCTTACGATGTATGAGAATAACATCAAATTTCATTATGTAGAATATGTGGAACGATATGTAAATGTTGTTTGGAAAAAGAAATTTATCGTAAGCAAAATAAGGAAAATGAATATTACACAAAAAGAAAAGGAACAACGAGTAAATAATTTATGTAGTCAATTGCGAAAAATCAAAACCGATTTATTGAATGTTACCGAAGGTTCAAAAAATTATAAATCACACACCATGTATCATATTTGGATAAACCAACAAAAACAATTTATTACACCAAATAAATCTACATATAAAAAGAATAATATTGTTTATGACCTAATGTGTAGTCCTTTTGATTATTTTCATTGTATGATTATTATGATGAAACAAGTTGAAAAAGAAGAACAAACAATTAGTAATGTATTTCCTATGCGTAGTGAAATAATACCAAAACACATAAGATTGGATACTACCACATTAGTTCATTTGTTAATGACGAAAAAACAAGGAATTAAAAGCGAATATTTAACAAAAGGAAATTTGAAACGAAACGAAGATAAAATATGGGAGTTCTTTTTTAGAACTGAACGAAAGATGTTTCATAAAAAATATTATGAATTTCATCATATGATAGAAACAGATGGAATTAGTTGCACTTTGTTGTTATTGCGTAAGGATTTAATAGGAAAACGACTACCGATGATGAAAAAGGGGTTATCGTGTGAAACATATATTGATGAACTAACCGATTATACACAATTACAAAATAAAAAAATAGTGGGTATAGACCCTGGTTTGTGTGATTTAATTTATTGTGTAGATGCTGATAATAAAGAAGCAAATAAGTTTAGATATTCGCAAGACCAACGAAGAAAAGAAACAAGGAAAAAGAAGTATTCAAAAATACAATTAGAGTTGAAAAAAGAAAAAATTAATGGTAAAACAAATATAGAATGGGAAACTGATTTATCTAAATTAAACCGCAAATCACTTAACATTACAAAATTCAAGGAATATATACAAAAGAAGAGCGAAATAAATGGGTTGTTATTTGCGTTTTACGAAAAATATATTTTCAGGAAACTACGATTACAAAGTTATAGAAATACCAAGAAAAGCGAACAAAAAATGATAAATAATTTCAAACGCATTTTTGGTAATGAAAAAGACGTTGTTGTGTGTTTTGGTGATTACGAACAGAAACAACATATGAAATTCAAAGAAGCAACCAAAGGAAAAGGAATGCGAACTTTGTTTAGAAAAGCAGGATTTCAAACTTTTTTGGTTGATGAATTCAGGACATCGTGTAGATGTTCCAAATGTGAAATAGGTATTTGTAAAAAGACAATGGTTAGGGAAAACCCAAAGCCATTTAGAAGCGGTAATGTTTTAGTTCATGGACTGATTTGTTGTAAAAACGGATGCGGTTATTGGAATAGAGATGTTAATGGTGCAACAAATATTTATAAGATTGCTTATAATGCGGTAAATAATAAAGAAAGACCAAATTATTTATCAAGAAGCAAGAATACTTCAACTGGTTTAGACGAACCAGTAAAATCAAAATTTACATGCCTTGAAATAGGCAAACCTTGTTGATTTTTAGTGGGTTTTGTCCCATTTTAAATCTTCAAGGGTGTAAATCCTTTTTCGAATTATATATATGTCCTAATTTGTTTAATACCATTGTTTCTAAAATCAAAATAACATATTTCAAACTTATTTGTATAAGAAAAATTATTATCGTAAACTAGACCGACAGCATTCAAGGTGTTAAAATTAAATGAAAAATGAAACCCGGCATTAAGCTCCGCATTAAGCTCCGCATTAGAATAATCTAATTCTATGTGTTTCAATATTACCATTTTCTTACTTATTAGCGGGCTAATAATACCATATCTTTCATCGTGTTTGTGTATTATATTTACATATTCGCCGTTTCTATATTTTATTCTTCCATCGTATTCTAATATGATATGTAGTAACTCTTCCGGCAACATCATTATTTAATATTTAGAAAAAAGATTTAAACATATATCGCCAATAATATATATTTAAATGGATTCCAAGGAATTTATTCAGCCATCAACTACTAGTTATACAATTTACAGCAAAAGCGGGTGTCCAAATTGTAAAAAGGTAAAGGAATTATTAGAAACGAAACATATATCATTTATCACAATTGATTGCGATGACTATTTGGTCGAAACCAGAGCGGCATTTCTATTATTTATAATGAATCTAACCAGTCGAGATTGGAAATCTTTTCCAATCGTATTTAACAATGATAGCAAATTTATTGGAGGATTTATTGACACTAGAGAATATTTAGAAAAGCAATTGGAAAGGAACTTGGAACATTCTATACTTTTTATTAATGATTTTTAGATATCGCTTATTAATTATATATTAAAGAAAAATATTTAAAGAAAAATATTTAAATAAATTATACATGACTAATCCAATCACCAATACCAATATATTAACTATTTTTAATGACCACTTTGTCGAATTTCTCACAGACATTCATAATGTTTTTCCTGAAGATACGGATATTTTAGCGGCTAAAAATTCATTAATCGCGATAAGAAAAGCGAACCCTAAATTAATTGTTCGAATCTGGCTCAAGTATGTAGCAGATCCGTATCAAGACAGAATTTTAGCAGGGGATGTGAACTTTTTCATTGAAAAGGATTATTCGAATGATTTAAATCGAAGTGGTAATGCGGACCATATTATGGAGTGTATTGACCGATTGCGCAACCCGGTGAAGCAAATGTCTCCTGATAATCAAGCAAAAACGATGAAATATATTCAGAATTTATGTAAGCTAGCAAATATGATTCCCACTTCGGCGACTATTTAATTTAATAATTTACCTTTTATTCTTTATTTCTTTATTTCTTTTTATTCATTATTCCTTCTTTTATTCTTTCTTTTATCCTTTTATCCTTTTATTCAAAAACTTATTGAATATAAAGTATATTTTGTTAGTTTGATTTAAATATATTTCTTTTATAGAAACTATATGTCCGAACCTAATTTCGAAACCCCTAATAATTCCGAAACTCCTGTGAATTCCGAAACCCCTGTGAATTCCGAAACCCCTGTGAATTCTGAAACCCCTGTGAAGAATTCTAAACCTCCAAAATCCATTGACGATTTAAAAGTCCCTGATGAGTTTTATAAAATTGTGAATGACTTTGTAATTGATATACTAACAACCTTCCCTGAATATGCCGGAATTGTTTCGAGGTGGTGGAGTCATGGAAAAGTGGGGAACTCTGATAAAAAAGAATCCGAATGTTTAGCCGTATTTAAGCACTGTGTCAAGATATTTCCCGAACGATTTTTCGACATTTTATACAAGAATCCAGAAATCTTCAAGGAAGACTCTGTAGAAAATACGGAATTTCTACCAGGTATTGTATTCAAGCTCATATGGTCAGATAACATTAGCGAAACAACCCGCTCCACAATTTGGAAATATTTACAGCTAATTTTATTTTCCGTGATTGGAACAGTTCATACCAGTTCCGAATTAGGCGACACTGCGAAGCTATTTGAGGCGATTAATGAAGACGAATTAAAGAGCAAGCTTCAAGAAACATTTGAAAACATGCAAGGCATGTTCGATACAGGTTGTAACGATGGTATAAACGGTGACGGTATAAACGGTGACGGTATAAACGGTGACGGTACAAAATCGAAACCAAATATGGGAAACATGCCTAGCCCGGAAGACATCCACGAGCATATTAATAGCATGATGGGCGGCAAACTCGGGAAGTTAGCAATGGAATTAGCAGAAGAGACCGCTTTAGAGTTGAATCTAGATTTAGATGAGAGCAAGGACGCGAAAGATGTGTTTCAAAAGCTTTTTAAAAATCCTGGCAAGATGATGGGCATGGTGAAAAATATTGGAGACAAAATTGACGAAAAAATCAAGTCAGGAGAGTTAAAGGAAAGCGAGCTAATGAGCGAAGGGATGGACCTTTTGAATAAGATGCAGTCGATGCCTGGGATGGGCGATATGCAGAAAATGTTTAGCCAAATGGGCATTCCTGGATTAGGAAAAGGGGCCAAAATGAACATGGGCGCTATGGAAGCGCAGCTAAATAAAAATATGAAAACCGCGAAGATGAAGGAGCGCATGCAGGCGAAAGCAGAAGCAAATAAGGCGCATAAATCATCGACACCTGTGGCTGCTTCTGCGACCAAAACCACCATTTCCGAAGAAGAAATCATCAAAATATTTAGCACAGGCGAAAAGGTGGAAAAGACACCGAGAGGGGCAAAACCTTTGAAATCGGAACCTTTGAAAAGCGAAGCGAAAACAGAACCCTTAAAAAAGGGAAAGAAGAAGAAATAATATGAGAAATAATATAATAAATAATATAAGAAATAAAGATATTTGTTAGTTCAAAATGTTCTTAACTATAAGGAACTAAATAAAGAATATATAAATCTAAAATATTAAAGATTTATATATATATAATGACAACTCCATTTTGGTTCAATGATCCGACCATTTTATTCAATAAAGACAGTATGTTACAGTTATGGCCTACTGCGAATCTAACATTCGAAGCCAAGTTAAACGCAATTAGCCGCATTGTTATTATCTTGTCTCTTTTAGGCTTCTTATTTACTCGAAAAGCACACTTTCTCATTATAGGCGCAATCACCTTGGCTATTATGGTCTCTCTTTACAAATTTAGAAAAGAGAAAATTGTGAAGGATTTGACTCAACAGGTCGAAGGATTCCGATCCGAAGGGTCAAAAGGCTCAAAAGGGTCCTTCGGATCAAAAGATTTTAACAATGGTTCTATCGCGTCCTCTCTTAATACAACCAATCCAGTTACTTTAGAAACACTTTTACGCAGCGATTTTCATCCGACGACCAAGAAGAATCCCTTCGGCAATGTGCTGTTAACCGACATTATGGATCAACCCGACAGAAAAGCAGCCGCGCCTAGCTTCAATCCAGATGTTTATGATGACATTAATTCCTCGGTTAAGAAGCAAACTCAGATGCTAAATCCAGACATAATTAATACAAATAAGCAGCTATATGGAGACCTAAAAGATAATTATGATTTGGATAAATCTATGATGAGGTTCTATTCTTGTGCCAACACGAAAATTGCCAATGATCAAGGTGCGTTTTCGGAATACTTATTCGGAAATATGTACAGCGCAAAAGAATCAACTCCAGAAGGTGCGATGATGAGAGTAAAAGATAATGTGCGGTACATAAATTTGTAATTTAAAATTGAGAGCATTATTGGTAACAATTTATTTTTATTCCTTTTTTATTATAAACCCATATTTCATATTTATATCCTAATTCTTTAGCAGCTTGTTGTTTTAAAAATACATTTGAATTTGATATTTTTAAAGTCCATT